>Ga0180007_10000325_pt1 | contig 84252 bp, 68 predicted proteins | sample MM_PC_MetaG_FD_121122 | JGI IMG/M metagenome (GOLD analysis project Ga0180007, IMG submission 121122) | Groundwater microbial communities from the Aspo Hard Rock Laboratory (HRL) deep subsurface site, Sweden - MM_PC_MetaG | ecosystem: Environmental > Aquatic > Deep subsurface > Groundwater...
TGCCGGCGGAAATGTTGCCAGAGTTGCTTCAGCTCTTATCGCAGCTCAGAAAGCCGGCATTCCTCTCACTTTTGACAAGGCTACCGCTATCGACCTTGCTGGTCGTGACGTGCTCGACGCTGTAAAACTCTGTGTTAAGCCGAAAGTAATTCAGACGCCGCTAGTAGCTGCAATGGCCAAAAACGGCATTCAGGTCAAGGCAATCGCAAGAGTAACCATTAAAGCCGACATCAACAAGCTCGTCGGTGGTGTAACCGAAGAAACCATTCTCGCACGCGTTGGCGAAGGCATCGTAACCACTATCGGTTCTGCCGCAAGTCATGCAGAAATTCTTGAGAACCCCGACAGAATTTCAAAAACCATTCAGGATAAGGGTCTTGACGCTAACGCCGCCTTCGAAATTCTCTCTATCGACATTGCTGACGTCGATGTTGGCGAAAACATAGGCGCTAAGCTGCAGATTGACCAGGCAGAAGCAGATATGAAAATTGCCCAGGCAAGAGCAGCCGAACGTCGCGCCATGGCTGAAGCCAAGGAACAGGAAATGAAAGCCTATGAGCAGGAAATGAAAGCCAAACTGGTAGAAGCAGAAGCGGCCATTCCCCAGGCAATTGCCGACGCTCTTCGCGATGGCAACATGGGTATTCTCGACTACTATACTCTCAAAAACATCAGCTCGGATACCGAGATGCGCAAATCATTCTCGAACATGGTCGAACCGCCAAAACAACTGCCAAAACGCTCATAAGTCAGGAGCACCCAAGTGGAACTGCTGGTAATAATACTGGTTATTGTCTATTCGGTCTGGTCAGAAGTAAACAAGAAGAAACAGGAAGAAAACGTCGATATCGACTTTTCTGAACTGTCTTCGCTTGACGATTTTTTCAAAGATACCGGCTCTCAAGCCGAAAAAAGCGCAGTGGCACCACTTAGCTCACAGGCGAAACCTCCTAAAAAAAGATCAAAAAAACGTTCTGAACCAACTCGCGGCGAAGTTGACTATGATGATTTGCCGAGCTTAACCGGCCAGGTGAACTATGACCGGCAAAGCTCTGCAAGTAACGAATCGAACTACGACCTTAGCGAGGAAGCGCGAAAACTCTTTACCAATGAAGAGAAGGCCGCTCCAAGCGCTCAAACTCCGGCGAAGCCAATCCAGCTGTCTTTTGACCGCGAAAGTTTTATCAAGGCCTTCGTCATGTCAGAAGTACTGCAACGTTATGACCTTGAGCGCATTTATTCACGCATACCCAATATAAACCAACCAGAAGACTGAGCCTGTATGAATTCTTATCTGTTCATGCGTTCGCTCGCACGGTTTTTTGGCAGTGTCTTTTTTCCGTTTTTTCGGGTTTGGGGTGAAAATGAGCTCAAGCCCAACCGTGGCTGTATTTATATCGCACGCAACTACGGTCTGCTAACCTGGATTAGTGCTCTGAGGGTATTCAGACGCCCAATCAGATTTGTATCTGCCGATCTTGCAGACGACCGTCCATGGTTTGGGATTGCCGAAGCCTGTGGTCTTGAGCCGATAAAACTGTCTGGCGACACTGACCAGGACTTTCTCTGTCTCGAAAATCTGTTCAGCCAGAAAAAAACAGTCTTACTGATGATACCGAAAGCTCCCGACCAGTCAATACTTTCCCTGGTCGCCAGAGTCAAGGCAGCCCGCCACTTAACCAGCCTGTTTATGGCGATTTCTGGAGTCAAAGAAGCCTTGAGCAAAGGAAGCCTGATACCAAAGGTATTTCCAGTGTCTGTTTTCTGCGGCATGCCACATGCACAGCCAACAAGTGAGCAGATTCCTCTGTCTGAGCTGGAATTTCTCGAAAAAGCAGTTGCCGACATTCCTTTAAATGAGCTTCCATCGATTTTTTTCAACCATAGCCACAACTGCTGACAGCCTTTTTTCAAGCATTCCAGACGTTTTTTTTACAGGGTACCTCAAAGGTTGACTTGTCTGTTATTTTGGCTTAATATCTCCTTGCCTTTAGATTCCGGATTTTTTGCCCCGGAATAATATTCATTCAGGCAGGAGCTGCGATCGTGACTAATAAAACATACGCCATGATGGATGGGAACGAAGCCACCGCGTTAATTGCGCACAAAACCAATGAAGTAATCGCCATTTATCCGATTACACCGTCCAGTAATATGGGTGAACACGCTGATGCGTATTCAGCCGCTGGTCAGACAAACGTCTGGGGCACTATCCCGACTGTTTGCGAAATGCAATCTGAAGGCGGCGCCTCAGGCGCTGTACACGGAGCCCTGACCGCCGGCTCTCTGACAACTACTTTTACGGCTTCTCAGGGCCTGTTGCTCATGATTCCGAACATGTTCAAAATTGCCGGCGAATTGACCGCCACCGTTTTCCATGTTTCGGCACGTTCAATCGCCTGCGCTGCTCTGTCTATCTTCGGCGACCACAGCGACATAATGGCTACCCGCCAGACCGGTTTTGCACTGATTGCTTCAAACTCGGTCCAGGAAGCCCACGATATGGCCCTGATCTCTCAGGCAGCCACCCTTGAAAGCAGAATTCCGTTCATTCATTTCTTTGACGGGTTCAGAACTTCGCATGAAGTAAATAATATCGAACTGATTTCTGACGAAAACATCAAAGCCATGATCGATGACAAAATGGTTCTCGCACACCGAAATCGTGGCCTCAACCCAGATCGCCCGGCTATGCGCGGCACCGCACAGAACCCTGACGTTTATTTCCAAGGCCGCGAAACTGTTAATCCTTTCTACGAAAAAACTCCTGAAATCGTTCTCAAGGCCATGAAGAAATTCGCCAAACTTACCGGCCGCGAATACAGTCTGTTTGAATATGTTGGCGATCCCAATGCCGAGAACATTGTTGTTGCCATGGGCAGCGGTGCAGAAACCGTGCATGAAGTTGTTGAATATCTCACTGCCAAAGGCGAAAAAGTAGGTCTGGTTAAAGTCAGACTCTATCGTCCTTTCAGTGCTGAGCACCTTGTTAAGGCATTCCCGAAAACTACCAAAAGCATTGCCATTCTTGACCGCACCAAAGAACCCGGCTGCTCTGGCGAACCCCTCTATCTCGACATCAGAAACAGCATTGGCGAAGCTCTTGAAAATGATGCCGCACCGTTCACCAAATGGCCAAAAATTGTTGGTGGTCGCTATGGTCTCGGTTCAAAAGACTTCACTCCGAATCAGGTTATTGCCGTTTTCGAAAACCTCAAGAGCGCCAAACCCAAAAATCACTTCACCGTGGGTATCATTGACGATCTCTGCAAAACCCATCTTGAAGTTGGCGAATCAGTCGAAGCCGGCGATCCTAAAACCTTCTCTGCCATGTTCTATGGACTGGGCTCAGACGGCACTGTTGGCGCCAATAAGGATGCCATCAAAGTTATCGGCGATCACACCAAAAACAATGCTCAGGGTTACTTCGTATACGACTCAAAAAAATCTGGCAGCATGACCATTTCTCACCTGAGATTTGGCGAAAAACCACTGCGTTGCCCATACCTTGTTTCACACGCTAACTTCGTGGCATGCCATAACTTCAGCTTCATCGAAAAATATGACATGCTGAAAAACCTCAAAAACGGTGGCACCTTCCTGCTCGAAACAGAATACAGCAAAGACGAAATCTGGAGCAAGCTACCAATAGAAACTCAGCAGCGCCTGATCAACAAAAAAGCAAAATTTTATGTCATCAATGCTATAAAACTGGCTGAATCAGTTGGTCTCGGCAACCGCATCAATCTCTTCATGCAGACTTGTTTCTTCGAAATTTCCAAGATTCTGCCGCGCGCAGAATACATGCAGCATCTTAAGGATGCCGCTAAGAAAACCTATGGCAGAAAAGGTGAAGAGATCGTCAAGATGAACTGGAAAGCCATTGATATGGCTGTTGAGAATCTTTTCGAAGTCACAATCCCTGCGTCTGCAACTGCAAAAGATAAACTCAAAGCTGCCATGGTCCTTGGAAACGCTCCAAAGCTTGTTAAAGACGTTCTTGAGCCAATCCTCGCCGGCAAAGGCGACGATATTACTGTTGGCCAGATGCCTCTCGACGGAACTTTCCCGACCGGCACCAGCCAATACGAAAAACGCAATGTTGGCATCAAAATGCCGGCATGGGATACAGTAACCTGTATTCAGTGTGGCATGTGTTCCCTGGTCTGCCCGCACGCCGCTATCAGAACCAAGGTTTACGCGCCAAAGCTTACTGAAAACGCTCCCAAAACCTTCAAGTCATGCAAAGCCAAAGGCTTTAAAGAAGATCTCAGCTTCACTGTCCAGATTGCACCCGAAGATTGCACCGGCTGCGGCGCCTGCATCAGCATCTGCCCAGCTTTCCAGAAAGATGCCAGCGGCACTAAGCTCGAAACCAAAGCAATCAATCTGGCTCAAAAAGACGAAACCATGCGCGTCAATGAAGCCGAAAACTGGGATTATTTCCTTAACAAGATTCCTGACCCGGAGCGCTCACTCATTAACATCAACACCATCAAAGGCAGTCAGTATGTTAAGCCGATGATCGAATTCTCAGGTGCCTGTGCAGGCTGCGGCGAAACTGCTTACATCAAGCTGGTTACCCAGATCTGCGGCGACCACATGATGATCGCCAATGCTACCGGCTGTTCATCGATCTACGGCGGCAATCTGCCGACTACTCCTTATACTACCCGCGCCGACGGCCGTGGCCCAGCCTGGTCCAACAGTCTGTTTGAAGACAACGCTGAATTCGGTATGGGTATGCGTCTTGCTACCGACAAGATGATGGAAGAAGCCATAGAGCTTCTCAATAAAGCCGCAGCATGTGGTTGCAAGTGTTCAGGCGACATCAAAGCCCTTGCTGAAAAGATTCTTGGCAATACTCAGAAAACCCAGGAAGAAATCGAAGCACAGCGTGCCAACGTTGAAGAACTGAAAAAGGTTGTCAAAGATTGCAAAGACGAGATCTGTGTACGCCTGTCCAACATGGCACAATACCTGGTTAAGCGTTCAGTATGGATCATCGGTGGCGATGGCTGGGCTTATGACATCGGTTACGGCGGACTCGATCACGTTCTCGCTTCTGGCAAGAACGTCAAGATCCTCGTGCTCGATACCGAAGTATATTCGAATACCGGTGGTCAGATGAGTAAGTCGACTCCTCTCGGAGCCGTTGCCAAGTTTGCAGCCGGTGGCAAGCCAATGCCCAAAAAAGACCTTGGCATGATCGCCATGACCTATGGAAACATTTATGTGGCCAAAATCGCCCTGGGTGCCAACCCGGCCCACTCCCTCAAAACACTGCTCGAAGCCGAAGCCTATGATGGCCCGGCACTTATCATTGCATACAGTCACTGTATTGCACACGGCATCGACATGTCACTCGGTCTGATGGAACAGAAAAAGGCAGTAGATTCAGGTCACTGGCCACTCTTCCGCTTCAACCCCGACAATATCACCGAGGGCAAAAATCCGCTGACACTCGATTCTAAAGAGCCATCACTGGCTCTCGAAGAATATGTCTACAGCGAAAACCGCTTCAGAATGCTGAAAAAATCTAACCCGAACGCCGCTAAAGCCTTCCTCGAACAGGCTCAAAAAGACGTTAAACTTAGATACAGCGTTTATAAACAGGTCTCTGAAATCAAATTCAGCTGATTGCTCTAACTGCGGCCCCCGACTAACGGGGGCCGCTTTTTTCTGCCCAAAATAGCCTATTAAACCATTCCCATCTAAGACTGAATTGTTACGTTCGGCTGCAAAGTTAAATTGACAAAAATAATAAGAACAATCAGAATGACAGATATGAAACCGCCTTGTGCAATAACAATCCGACCGCAAATGATAAAAGATGCGGCAGCCTTTTACAGAATCCTGAATGAAGGCAATTTTGATTTTTTTCCAGTAACAGTTAAATCGGTTGAGGCCGAAAAACGCTTTCTGCGACAAAGCCGTATTCATTGGCAAAAGCAGCAGACCTGGAACTTTACCATTATGCTTGGAAGCAAAGTTGTCGGCGCGATTGGCATAATCCCCGAAAAAAGTCGCTCATATAACGCCGAGATTGGCTATTTTATTGATCGAGAGCAGCACGGCCACGGGTTCGCGCTGCAAGCAGCTATTCAGGTCGAACAGTTCGCCCTGATTTTCTGCCCTCAAATTAAGCGCCTGCAGGCATTCATAGTGGTAGAAAACACGCCCAGCATCAAAGTTATCGAAAAAGCTGGATATCATAAAGAAGGTCGCCTGCAAAGCTACCTTAAATGCGGCGACAAGTATCTTGACGCTTATATTTACGGCAAAATCATCAGATAATATACTCGATACCGCTGATCTTAACCTGTGACTGTGCGCCAATACGCCTGATGATGTTAGCCGCCAGAAAATTGCCGATTTTAAGGCAATCTTCAAGACTAAGCTTCTTGTGAAGCCCATAAAAGAAACCGGCCTGAAAGTTATCACCAGCACCGTTGGTGTCTTTTACGTCTTCAACTTTGTATGCCGACACTTTTATCTCGCCTTCGGGAGTAATTGCAACGGCTCCCACCGAGCCAAGCTTAACTACAGCCAAATCAGTAAATCGCAACAATTGACGATAATCGCTGCTGCCGTTGTTGATTTCGCGGGCTTCATCTTCGTTAGCGAACAACACATCGACACGTTCGCTCAAAAAAGCCTCGATCTGGTCGCGTGACGAACGAATGACAAAGCTGTCACCTAGATCAAACGAAATACGAGTTCCGGCTTTGCGCGCAATTTCTGAGGCATGACGGGTAGCAAAATTGATCGGGTTATCGCCTCTGAACTCATAAGCTGAAAAATGAAGAAATTCCGAAGCCTTGATCAGGCTGTGCAGAATTTCATACTCATAAAGCTGCTTGGCAACGCCAAAGTCGAGACCAAATGTGCGCTGTCCATCAGGACTGACCAAAGTATAGCACAAACCAGAATTGCCGCGTTTGATCGAAACATAGGTGTCTATATCATTTTCGCGCAGGTTGTTTATATAATCGTAGCCGAAATCGTCACTACCAACACAGCCAATAAAGGCGCAACGCAGTCCTAGATTGCTGGCACCATAAATCACATTAGTTGGCGAGCCGCCAGGTGCAATTTTGGGCTTATTGGTTGACATTATGTTCTCAAGTTTGGCAAGATTTTCGGGATTGAGCTCAAGACTGTTGCCTTTGGGCAGGTTGAGCCTGGTCAGTAACTCATCACTAACCTCAGCAATGATATCGGTCAGGGCATCCGATATTGCCGTAATCTGATACTTTCTGGGTTGTTCGCATTCGTTCATAATCTGCCCCCTTGTTAGATGCGCAAAGCATAATCGTAGACACTGCCAAAGTCAAACATTACCCTATTTTTACTGCAAAACAGAGATTTTGTATTATTTTCCTGAGCAGTTAACTAAAAAAACGGCTTAAATGTGGTATAAAGGTACCCTGTTTTATTGAAGATACAAAAAGTGACATGATACTTATGCCCGATCTGAAAGGACATGTTGACCGATGCTGCCGGCTGATGCCAAAATACTTTGCGGGAACACAACACTCGGAATAACTGATATCAGGGAAGAACAGAGTATTTCCGGGGCCTCTGGCTGGGCTGAAATCAGCACCACCAGAGTCAGAGACATATTCGTTAACTACGAACAACGTACAACTCTGCTCAAGTTGGTTACTGCCAAGGGTGCAGTTCTGCGCTGCACCCCGGACCAACTATGTTTTGGCCGAATTAATCCGATAGTAAGACAATACACCCTATATTTGCACGAGCGTTCTTCGCTGGGCTTCAGAATCGCGATGTCGAACGATCTGATGCGCGATCTGCTGGCCATGAACAGCTTTAAGCATGACCTTTTCAATCAGAAGGATCTCATCGACCGCATCTGGATCATCGAGACAACTGCCAATATGCCCGCTGCAAACTTCATGCTCAAGCATACCGTTTTCAAATACGGATTGCCTGACATAACTTTTTCGGCAAGGCAACCCGATGCTGAATTTTCCGAAGAGATGACTCGCGAGATGTTCAACAGTATCGACACGCCGTCGCGTGCGCACGAGCTCTTGCGCGACTGGCACATGTATATTGATCATCCGCACATCACCATGCGACTTTCGAACAGTAAAACTCCGTCGAGCAACGCCATTCAGTTTGTAATCTTTGGCGGGTCAGAAAAAGGTGGTGGCAACCGCTTTTCGCATCTGATACAGATTTCGGGAGCACTCGCTGAGAATCGGGCTGAGCACAAGCATTTCAAGCGCAAACAGGGCAAGCATGGCCTCTGGTTTTTAGAAATCACCCGCGACGACCTGGAAGAAGCCGAGTTGTTTGTAAAGACGCTCTCGCACCTCGATAATCTCGAAATAGTCAAAAAGATACAGTTAACTCGCAAATCGCCGTTTTACATTCTGCCTGCTTCACACCTCAAGGCCGGCATGCTGGTGCCAATCATGGGGCGGAATGGCATTATCGAAGAAGACACTGTGGCCATGGTCGAAATTGAAGAATACAAGGGGCCACTCTATAATCTGCAGGTTCGTGATCTGCATAATTTTATCGCCGGACAATGGGTTGTGATGTGCTATCAGCCACTTAACCGGCTAACCGGGGATTAGTTTTGTTTAACTCAATAGATGCAACACTTCGTCAACTTAATGAACGCCAACTGGAAGCGGTAAAAACAACAGAAGGGCCACTTCTGGTAGTGGCCGGAGCCGGTTCAGGCAAAACCAGAATGCTTACCGTGCGCATTGCTTATCTGATTGAGCATTGCCTGGTCGAACCCGATTCAATTCTGGCGGTAACCTTTACCAACAAGGCAGCCCGCGAAATGCGTGAACGTGTACAAGACATGGTGCCCGGTGCCAATCGCGTTACTCTGACCACTTTTCACTCGTTCTGCTGTCAACTACTGCGCCGATGGCACCAGCACGCCGGATTTGCCGACGGATTCACGATATACGATGAAACCGACAGTGAGAAGCTCATAAAAAATGTGCTTAAAGAACATAAGGTCGATCCCAAACGCTTTTCACCCAAGGCCGTATTGGGATTCATTTCTCAGGCCAAAAATGAGTTGGTAAAGCCCGAAGACTACCTTCAACTCGCTGGCCCGGGCCCGGCCGCAGCAACGACACAGAAGCTCTATACTTCATACCAGGCCCAATTGCAGCTCAATCAAGCTGTTGACTTTGACGACCTCATCTTTAAAGCCTATTACATGCTCAAGGAAAATCCTGAACTGCTCAACCGTCTACAGAATCAGTATCAGTATTTTCTCGTCGACGAGTATCAGGATACCAACCATGCGCAGTATCGCCTTATTTCGCTGATTTCATCGGCCTCACGCAATCTTTGCGTGGTTGGTGACGAAGATCAGTCGATCTACAGCTGGCGCGGTGCTACGATACGCAACATTCAGGATTTCGCCAAAGACTTTGATGGCGCCACCATTGTCAAACTCGAACAAAACTACCGCTCAACTCAGGTGATTCTCGACGCAGCTGGTGCCGTAATCGCAAAAAACACCAGCGCACACCCGAAGAGGCTGTGGACTGATCAGTCTGGCGGCGAACTGCTGACTTTTTGTCGGACCAGCGACGACCGCGAAGAAGCGGAATGGGTCGTTCGCCAACTTAAGGCATTTCAACAGAAAGATATCGAACTGGGTGAGATGGCATTGCTTTTTCGCATGAACAGCTTGAGCAGACCTTTTGAACAGGTGCTTAAAAAAGCTGGAATCGCATACGACATGACTGGCGGCACCAAGTTCTTCGATCGCCGCGAAGTAAAGGATATTCTCGCCTATCTGCGCTTCATTGACAACCCAAGCGACAGTATTGCGCTCGAACGCATCATCAGCACTCCAAGGCGCGGCATTGGCCAGACGACCATCGACAAGCTTGCCACAAATACCCCCGGAACTCTCTGGCAAAATGTTGCAGCCGAGGGCAGTCGCAACCCGAACAGCAAAGTTGGCAAATTTTGCCAGCTTATCGACGGATTTGCCGAAGCAGCTCATTCTTTAAGTGCGTCTCAGTTGTGTCGCAAGATTATCGACGATATCGACTATGCGGCATACCTCAAGAATGACGACCCGGAAACATCAGAAGAGCGCATCAATAATGTAAAAGCGATTGTCTCTGACATCCGCTATCAGGAAGAAGACAATCGCGATCTCAGATTGCACGACTATCTCGCCGACACAGCACTGCATGCGGCAGTCGATGACATGGATCAAACCCAGCAGAAAGTGCATCTGATGACCTTGCACAATGCCAAGGGTCTTGAATTCAAGGTTGTATTTCTAGTCGGAATGGAAGAAGGCATTTTTCCACACCATTCTTCAAAAGAGGCAATAGAACAGCTTGAAGAAGAGCGACGACTTGCCTATGTCGGCATGACCAGAGCAAGAGAATATCTTTTGATGACAGCCGCCAGTCGGCGCATGATGTTCGGAAGCTGGGGCAACAACCCGGTTTCTCGCTTTGTAACTGAAGTCCCAACTCACCTTTTCGTAAAGCGCGGCACGGCATCCGCATCGACCAGCGCCGGTGCCCAACCAACAGCTATACCTGGAGCCGTTCGCAGCCGACCGGTATCAAGCCCCTTCAGTAACAAAGCCTCATGGTCATCTGAAAAAAATGTTGCAACCCAGCTTAATGATTCTGCTGGCACGTCAACCGGAACCATGTTAAATTTAAAACCGGGCGTCATGGTTACGCATAAAATTTTTGGACACGGGCGCGTCGAAGAAACACTCGGCGCTTCACTGGCGGATTTTCGTGTTACTGTAAGATTCGAAAAGCATGGAACGAAAACATTGCTCTTGCAGTATGCGGCACTTCAGGTTATAAATAGCGAAAAAGCATAGGAGGTCTACAGAATGAGATTTTTAAGATTTGTCTGGAAACTGTTTGTAATGGCCAGCGTTTTCGGCATCGGCTACATCATTGGTCGCGAGCACAGTTTTGAAGAAGAAGAAATGTGGGAAGAAGAAGCCGAGAAAAGCAAACCAGAAACTGGCGCTGCTGGCGGCACAGGCATCAACAGGGAATTCACCTACGAAAATGCTAATGCTACAAAAGTCTCTATTGTCGGCAATTTCAATGACTGGAACAAAGATGCAAATCCGATGGTCAAAGATGGTAGCATCTGGAAAACTAACATCAGCCTGAAACCTGGCAAACATGAATATCAGTATGTTGTTAACGACACAGACTGGGTTGTAGATCCGAAAGAAGCAACATCTGTTAAAAACAAGTATGAGGGCATGAATTCAGTTATTGAAGTTGGCTGATTCGCCTACAAGCTATACTTTCTGTGACCGTTAATTACCGCATGTATTGAGTAACAGGAAAATCTAAAGCAAAATGGTCAAGAAGATTTATCTCGAAGAAATTTGCGACCGCGAAAACTTAAAAAGTTTTCTAAGTCGCTTTCGACGTTTGACCGGACTTAATATAGTGCCGTTCAACGAACGCGGCGAAGTAGTAATCGGCAAGATTGAAGATGTCTTCAAAGGCATGCTCAATGCATCTGAATTCGTAGAATACCCGACATCGGAAATTATCGAGCGGCCAGATGGTTCTCAGGTCAGACTTATGAACCTTGAGTATCGAGGGCATCTTTACGGTGCGATATTACTCGGACCCTTTCTTTTGCCTGACTCAAAATATGAAGGGCACGATCGACTGCCGGTAATGCCTCTTGAACAAATGGATGCGGCCGTCGAATCAGTCGAAAGCTTCTTTATACAGATGATCGATTTAGCAGCCGAAAAAGAGTCTCTTGCTCGCAAAGAGAAGATTCTATCGGTGCTCGAAGAAGCATCAAACATCATGAATTCAAGCCTTGAGTTTCAAAACCTGCTGGAATTTCTGATGGATATCGCGATTGAAATTACCGGTGCCACCTGCGGTGCTTTATTGTTGCGCAAAGAGGGCAAAAACTACCTCGAAGTAGCTGTAGCCAGAGGTAAATACCCGCAGGAAGTCAAAAAGATCAGAGTCCCCTTTGGCGAAGGCATCACTGGCTGGGTTGCCAGCAACAAAGAAGCACTCAACGTGCCTAATGTCCTACTCGAGCCCCGCTATATCGAAACCCCAGAAACCATTTACTCAGAAATGGCGGTACCTCTACTGGTAGGCGATAATCTTATCGGCGTCGTAGCGGTTGACTCGTCAGAGCTCAACGCCTTCTCCAAAGACGATGTTCTCTCTCTCAACACTTTGGCATCAATGGTTACCAAAGTACTCGAAAACGCCAGGCTGCTTGCCAACTCAAACCAGAAGCTTAAAGAGCTCTCACGCGTTTTCATTATTTCAGAATCACTTTCGGCTCGATCTCTGGATCGGGCTGGCTATTGCAACATTCTCAAGGAAGCATGCAGCGCACTTAGCTGCGGGGCCGCCGCGCTTATGCTCTATAACAGCGACAAGGAAGAGTTGCTCATGCACGCGTCCTCGGGACTTCCTGAAGAGCTGGATTCGTTGTCCATCGCGAACGGAAAAGGTTATCACGGCTGGGTAACGACCCAGAAGCGATCGTTGCTGATTCAGGACATTCATCAAGATAACACGATTCAGAAGTGTAATTTCCTCGACCACTTTTCCAGAGCGGCATTAATTACCCCCATGCTCACTTCTGATGGGCGTTTTGTCGGCACACTGTCAATTTTTCATCAAAATGAGGCAGACCCAATATCCGACTCAGACCAGGATTTGCTCAACACCATCGGGCGCATTCTAACCTCCCATTTTGAGAATGAGCGCCTGTTTAACGATTCAAAGCGCAAGCTTGAATATCTGTCGACTCTTTATCGGGTTGGATCATCTGTTTCGAAAACCCTCAATATTTCAAAGTTGTTTGACACAATTCTGCAGCAGGTCCAGGAAGTAATGAATGTCGAGAATTGCTCGCTCATGGCCTATGATCCGCTCAATGAATTGCTGACCCTCGACGCTGCGATCGGCATTCCCAGCAATCTGGTCGGACAGATAGAAGTCAAGCTTGGTGAAGGTATCGCCGGCTGGGTAGCACAAAACCGCAAACCGGTTTTGCTTAAGGACGTTTCGAAAGATATCCGTTTTGCCAATCACCATGGGCGCATGGACTACAAAACCCGCTCAGTCCTTTCGGTGCCGATAATGCACAACACGGAACTGCTCGGCGTCTTGAATGTCAATAATAAACGCAGCGGCGAAGCCTTTTTTGAAGACGACCTGAATCTGCTCCTTGGAATTTCGGGGCAGATATCGCAGGCAATCGCTAACGCCAGTCTGCATGAAAGAACCGACATGCAGGTAGCTGAACTTAGCCTGATACAGGAACTCGGCAAGGCAATCAATTCATCACTTGATCTTGATTCTGTACTCAATTATTTCATCGATATGACCACGCGAATAACTAATTCAGACCGTGCTACGCTGATGCTTTATGATGACGTCAACAACGAGCTTTACGTCGAAGCCAGTCGCGGGTTCGAAGACCCCGAAGTGCTTGATGTCAAACTCAAGATTGGCGAGGGTGTAGCCGGACGGGCCGCCCAGCTGCGCCGACCGATCAAAATCGACAACACCGGCAAAAGCGCTGACTACAAAGAGTTGCCCAATCTTAAACGCAAGACTGACCTGACGCTGATCTCCGCCCCACTGGTAAACAAGGACAATCTTGTCGGCGTAATCAACTGTGAAAGAGTATTAAGCAAAAAAGGCCCATTCACACCCGAGAACCTTGACCTGCTTGAGACCCTGGGGTCGCAGGCTTCGATCGCCATCGAAAACGCACGGCTCTACCACAATCTGCTCAACGTCTACCTCGAAACCATCAGATCACTGGCAGCTGCCATCGACGCCAAAGACAGCTACACACACGGCCATTCGCGCCGCGTAACTGAGCTGAGTGTGGGCATAGCAGTCGAAATGGGTCTTGCGCGCAGTGAGATTGATACTATTCGCCACGCGTCACTGCTGCACGATGTTGGCAAGATCGGCATTTCAGAGCAGATCCTGCTTAAACCAGGCCGCCTGACCGATGACGAATTCGAGACAATCAAATCCCACCCGCACATCGGCGCTGGCATTCTCAATTCCATAGAATTTCTGAAAAACGTCTGTGAAATAATCAAGCACCACCACGAAAGATTCGATGGTAAGGGCTACCCTGATGGGCTGTCCAAAACCGACATCCCTCTTGGTTCGCGCATTATCTGCGTGGCAGATTCTTTTGACGCGATCACATCATGCCGACCATACCGCAAACCACAGACTTTCAACGAAGCGACCGACGAAGTCAAACGATGTGCCGGCAGCCAATTTGACCCGATGGTCGTCGCGGCCTTTATCAAACTTCGAACTTCAAAAAACTGCCCACCGTGGTTCATTGGCGAAACCCTCGACCAGACAGCCGCAGATGAGTATCTGCTGCAACTCTGAACTGCTGCAAAAGACATTTTGTTCGGCAATGCAACTTCTCAGCGAAATACCAGATAACTGATTCAGCCTGCCCATCTGCGAATACAGTGGTGTTTTCAGGCTAATTTGACTTTGCCCACTATTTACATTAATATTTGCAAAACTTTTACTGGAGCATAGATATGAAAAAACTGGTTCTGTTTCTAGTGATAACTCTTCTTCTTCCGGTTAGTGCTTTTGCCTGGGACAAATGTTATCAGCCCGACACAAACGGCAAAATCAATTTTAACAAAGTTACCAGCATCGAACTTCTCGGTTGGAAAACCGATCTCGAAGGCAATGTTCGTGCTAACGGCACTGCAATCGACCTCGGCAGTGAAGTCTCCATCGGCAGCGAAAACAGCGCCGGCTTCAGAATTTCACATGTCCTCAACCACAAAGCCTCTCTTGAACTGTCATACATAAAAAATGATCACTCAGGTTACACCACCAAAACTTTCACATTCGAAAATAAAACATATAAACCCAATGCCCATATGAGCCTGCAGAACAGCTGGTTTGATCTTGCTTATGCCCACAACCTGACTCGTTCAAAACAAGCTGATAAAGAAGGCCGCGAAGTGTTCTATCTTGACGGTCTCTTTGGAGTCAAATTCAGCAATGCAGAAATCAAAGTAACTGGTAATGACACAACTGTTGGCGCTGCTTATATCGAAGAAAACTGGGACGAAACTTTCCCGGTTCCTTACATTGGACTGGCAGCCGGTGGTCAGCTTGCAGACAACCTCTGGCTCAAGGGATACCTCAAATACATCAAAGTGAATGCTGGTGGCGCCGATGCTCTGCACAACGACTACGGCATTAACCTTGCTCTCAGACTTAATCCAAACCACAAAGACACCGAATGGTTCGTTGAACTTGGTTATCGCGGCGTAAAATACGATATCGAAAAAGACAACGACAGAGCCAACCTCAGATATAGCGGCCCGACTTTTGGTGCTTTTGCAAGATTCTAAACTAACCGCAATATAACAAGCAGACCCGGAGCCGTCTTTCGTAGATGGCTCCGGTTTTTATTAACATTTCTTTGCATTTGCCTGGTTGCAGTTGACGGATAAAATAGCGATAGTAATAGTGTAAGCTTGCTTTTGCTTTTCAAAACTGCGAACATTCATTTGTTGCTGGCATTTGACGGTTCCAGCATCTTACTGGACATTAGATTTCTTACACGCAGCGACTGCTGATAATGACACAAAATTGTTCAATAATCGGAACATGCATTGGTATAACAAGAGGTGGCAGATGAAAAAATGTTTTTTATTCATAACAGTTCTGGCCGTCGCATTTTTTGCGCCGGTCTTTGCCGAACCAGGCGAGAACGAGCAAATCAACAACACAGAGAAGCATTGGACACTCGAAGAATGTCTGCAATATGGCGTATCATCGCACCCGCAAATCAAAATGGCGGCAAGCAATGTTGCCGCCGGCAAAGCACGGCTACTGCAAAGTCGCGCCGGACACGACCCGCAACTGTCATTGCGCGCCAACTGGAACCACTCAAAAACAGACACCTCAACTCGCCCGATAACTGATGCGACGACTGACAGCACATCTGAGTCAGTGGCTTTATCTAAAACTCTATATGACTCTGGACAACGCCAGATGTCGGAGAACGCCGCCCGTGAATCTCTTGCCGCGGCCAATGCCAGATACGATTCGACTCTTACCGAAGTTGCAGCAGCGATAAAAGCAGCTTTTTTCAGAGCCCAGCAGTCACAGGCCTTGCTGCAGGTGCGACTGGAAACTCTGGACGGCTACGAACGGCATCTTGAAAAAGTGCGTGGCTTTGTCGAAGTCGGCAGTCGAGCACCTTATGACATCACCAGAGCCCAGGTTGATGTTGCCAACGCCCGCGTTGATTTGATCAGCACCAGAAGCCAGCTCAAGGTTGGTCTCGCGAACCTCGCGCGCACCATCGGACTTGACACTGCCATAAGCATCGCCGGCTTCGAACGTGTCGAGCTACCGACCGTGGATTCATCAAGTAAGGAACAGCTCCGCCAGGAAGCACTGCAGCGCCCGGAAATCAGATCGGCCGATTTTCAGCGCAAGGCTTCCAGTTACAGCGTTAAAGAAGCACAACGAAGTTTAAAGCCAAGTCTGTCTGCTTCAGCCAACTACCAGTGGGCGGGCACCGAAACACCGCTCGATCGCCAGTGGGGAATGGGCGTGAGCATGTCATGGCCGGTTTTCGATGGCTCTATCACCAGAGCCCGTATTGATACTGCAAAAAGCCAGCTCGACAATTCAACTGCCAGTCTCGAAAACTTACGACTGTCAGTAACTGCGGAGCTTGAGAACTCGATAACAGGCGTCTCTGATGCGGCAGAAAAATACGATGCCACCAATTATCTGGTGCAACAGGCCAGCGAAAGTCTTTATCTGGCCGAAGCGCGCTATGATGCCGGGTTAAGTTCGCCAATCGAAATTACTGATGCACGGGTAGAGTTTGCCAGAGCCCGCGGGAACCAGGTTGTTACCTACTTTGACGGACTAATCGCCTGGACTGAACTCGAAAGAGTTCTCGGCCGCCTGCCTGCCGAAATACGCCAGATAACAATACAAGAAAACCTATCTTCTGACGGGAGTCCTGATCAATGAAAAAGAAAATTTTGCTGGTAGTTCTGCTGATTGGCATTCCACTGGCCATCGCAGGCTGGTATTTTACCCGCTCAGCCAGCGGGCCAAGAACTTATTCGACCGAAGAAATAACTATCGGCAATATCCGCACTTTCATTTCGGCCTCAGGGTCGCTGGCCGCCATAACTACGGTTGAGGTTGGCTCACAACTGAGCGGCAACATCGAAAAACTCTATGCAGATTTTAACGACGAAGTAAAAGCCGGACAACTGGTCGCCCAGCTCGAAGACTCAACCTACAAAGCACAACTGCTACAGGCAAAAGCAAATCTCGAAAGCGCCAATGCTACCGAACTCGGCATACAGGCACAGGTGAAAAATCTGCAGGCATCACAGCTTACCGCCAAAGCCGAAATTCAGGTAAGCCTCGCCAACATTCGCAAAGCCGAAGTAGCCCTGGAAGACGCCGATCGCAACTATAGCCGTTTTAAAGAACTGTTCGAACGCAAACTGGTTGCTGCCTCAGAACGAGACTCTGCACTGACTGCACTTGAGTCACAGAAAGCGTCGCTCGAGGTCACCAGAGCTCAGCATGAATCTGCCAAAGCCAAAGAAATGGCAATAGCGGCACAATTCGAAGCTCTCGAAGCCGATCGCGCTGGAGCCAAAGCCAGAATCAGGCAGATGGAAGCTCAGTTAAGTGTTTCCCAGATAAATCTCGACCGCACCAGCATCTATTCACCTATCGACGGTGTCGTGATTTCGCGGGCAGTAGATGAAGGTCAGACTGTCGCTGCAAGCCTGCAGGCGCCCAAACTCTTCGTTATCGCTCAGGATCTCAAAAAAATGCAGATCGACACTGCTGTAGACGAAGCTGACATTGGCTCGGTAGTGGCGGGCCAGAAAGTCTCTTTCACGGTAGATGCTTATCGCAATCGAACTTTCAAAGGAGTTGTAGACCAAGTGCGCCTGTCACCGCAGGAAAACGCCAACGTAGTTACTTATTCGGTAATGGTAAGAGTCGACAACGATGATCTCGTTCTTAAACCAGGTATGACAGCCAATGCCGAAATAATTACCGGCGACCGCAGCGACGTTCTTCGCCTTCCCGGCAAAGCACTTTACTTTAAAGCTCCAGATGATATGGCCAAATTGGCACGGCAACAGCGACAAGAAAATGGACGCCTGGCCACTGACACCCTGCCCGTCTGGATCCTCGATGAATCTGGCAAGCCTCAGTTTAAAACTGCTAAAATCGGACTGTCAAACCAGGACTATATAGAAATTCTCGACAAAGAGCTGAAAGAAGGCGACAAAGCCATTGTTGGCGTTCAGGGAGTGGCGAGCAATGACAACTCCGGCATCAACACCAGAGACATCAGACGAGCAACAAGGCGCATGTAAAATGAACAAAGACGCTCCACTTCTCGAAGTTAAAGAGCTGACCAAGACCTATTTCATGGATGGTGTCTCGGTCAGAGCTCTGCGTCATGTCAATTTGAGCTTTTATCAGGGCGAGTTTACCTCGATAATGGGCGCTTCCGGCTCAGGCAAATCGACATTGATGCATATTCTCGGCTGCCTTGATCGACCAACCTCAGGCCATTATTTCATTGAAGGCGATAACGTATCAAACTTCAGTAAAGATCAACTGGCTCTTGTGCGCAATCGAAAAATCGGCTTTGTTTTTCAGGGCTTCAACCTGTTATCGCGCACCAGCGCGCTCGAAAATGTTGAATTGCCAATGATATATGCCGGTATTCCAAATGAAGAACGTCGCCAGAGAGCTATGCAGGCACTCGAATCGGTTGGTCTGGCCGGCCGCGAACACCACCATTCGAACCAGTTGTCGGGGGGCCAGCAACAACGCGTGGCAATTGCCAGGGCACTGGTTAACCGACCGGCGGTTATTCTGGCCGACGAACCTACCGGCAACCTCGATTCCTATTCCAGCGTCGAAATCATGGGTATCTTTCAGAGCCTAAATAAACAGGGAATCTCAATAGTGCTCATCACACACGAGCCCGACATCGCCCTATATACTTCCAGAATCGTAAGACTCTCTGATGGATTGATACTCTCCGATGAGGCCGTCCGCGAAAAACTCGATGCAAAAGAAGAAATTAAAAAGCATGTGCGCCCTAATGTGGTTGAGGAGGCCGAAGAATGAGCTTTCTTGGCATAATAAAACTTGCGTTTATCAGCCTGGGCAGAAACAAGATGCGCTCGTTTCTGACTGCGCTGGGCATTATTATCGGTGTGACCTCAGTCGTAGGAATGGTTGCTCTCGGTCAGGGGGCCTATTTTTCGGTACAGGAAAACATCTCAAAAATGGGCACCAACCTGATCATGGTAATACCCGGTGCTGAAACCAAAAGAGGCTTTCATGGGCCACGCGGAGGTTCGACCACTTTGACACCTGAAGACGGCGAGGCCATAGCTCAAAACTGCCCTTCAGTAGAAGTGGTAACGCCAGTTGCAAGAACGAACGGCCAGGCGGTTTTTGGCAACAAAAACTGGTCAACAAACGTTATGGGTATTAACGAAAATTACCTGAGCATAGCCTCACGCGAAGTTTCAGAAGGACGATTCTTTACCACCAGCGAAATACGAGGTGGGCACAAATCCTGTATTGTCGGGAAAACTCTGGTCGAAAATCTTTTTGGTAATCTTAATCCGGTCGGCCAGACTATCAGATTTAAAAATATTCCGCTCACTATAATTGGAGTCCTCAAAGAGCGCGGCGAATCATCTATGGGCGGCGACCAGGACGACACAATCCTGCTGCCTTTCATAGTTGTGCAAAGACGACTACTCGGCGCCACACACGCCCAGATGCTTCAACTATCGGCAAAAGCGCCTGATTTAATCGCAGCGGCAAAAGAAGAGATAATTCAGCTGCTCAGACGTCGACATCATATAAGAGAAGGCGAGGATGCAGACTTTTCGATTCACACTCAAGACGATATAGCCGAAATGGCTGGCTCAACTCTGACAATAATCGCCCTGCTATTGGGAAGCATAGCCTCAGTCTCGTTGCTGGTGGGCGGTATCGGCATCATGAACATCATGCTGGTGTCGGTAACCGAGCGCACTCGTGAGATCGGCATTAGAATGGCAATTGGCGCACGAACAACCGATATTCTCTACCAGTTTCTCGTTGAGGCAGTAGTTTTAAGCTGTGTCGGTGGTATGTTGGGCATTGCCGGCGGTTATACTCTGTCAACCATTATCGGACACTTTGTCGAGTTTACGCCAATAGTATCAAATGCCTCTATCGTTGTTTCATTCCTGTTTTCAGGTGCTGTAGGTGTATTCTTCGGTCTTTATCCGGCCTGGAAAGCCTCGCAGCTTGATCCGATCGAAGCGTTCAGATACGAATAATCATAGGGTGTCGCCGAGATAAACCTGAGCAAAGCCTGCTGGTGGAAAATTTTGCAGGGGTTCGATCAACGAACTCGGATAAAACCGGTATTTTGCGAGTTCGCTTATCGGCAACCACTCAATACCGGTCTGCATTGCGTCATGGCTGATGTTGTTACTGCTGCCGGGCTCTTCGAGGAGCTGGCAGGCAAACATGAATTCGATCTGGTGAATGCTGTCATCGTATTCGGCCAGTTCATGATTAGCCGAAATATATTCGCGCACAAAGTACAGATACCCGACCTCTACTTCAGCGCCGATTTCTTCGCGACATTCTCGCACCACCGCATCTTTGAGAGTCTCACCATGATCCTGACCACCGCCCGGCAGAAGATAAAAATCGCCGAGAAGATCGCAATTTCTGGTGCAAAGAACTTTGCCATCCCTGATGATCAATGCTTTGGCTGAATTGCGCAGAGGTCGTACTGACATGGCATAAGCTGTCTGTTGTTTATTTTCTGTCATTATTTGTCATTGGCTTTTTGGTTCTCACCGGAGCTTGTGCTTACCAGCATCCGGTTTTTCTCAGCCCGCACGAAAAAGTGCATCAGAAAAGCAATCGAGCGGCTGCTGATCAACCTTTCGATTTCCTGACCAGCTGGTGCTTCGATAAAGATACTGTTACCATTTATCGCAGACGAAAAATCGACCAGATTGCCGGCATATTCGCGCAAATTGCCAACAACACTCTCAACCTGTCGCAGCAATTGCAAACGTTCTTCAGCCTCTGGCACAAACAGCTGCATTTTGTTCATGCGTGAGCCCATGATCAACCTGGTGTAACGAAGCGATTTGAACCAGCCTGGCACGTTCATGTCAGCAAAATTCGGCTGCAGAGCAGTCAGATTAATCTCACCTGCTATTGCCGGACGGGCTTTATACATTTTCGAAAAGGCGTCAAACTCTTTACCAAGCTGATTATGGCGGGATTCAAGCAGCGTCATGATGTTGCCCGAAATATTTTCGGGGCAAATGACTATTTCGTCATGACTGATCTGCAGATGCAGCATTTCCTGCGGCAAAACTGGCGAACGAAATTGCGCAGAGCTGGTATTATCACCATTTACAACTTTATCTGAACCTATAATCTCAGTTAAACGCTGACGGGCGAACTCGCCACGCATTATGAGTGCAAAATTTGCCTGGTCAGTAAAATAGAAAAACAGCTCATAGACTTTAAACTGGCCACTGAGCAGGCGATCGTTCAGCAGGTTTTCGGCAGCAGTTCTTATGTGATGGCTCTCAGTCTTTGCAGCACCACGGGCAATACAAAGATTCTCAATATAGCTGACTATTTCCTGACTGGCGTTGGTCGCCACTTCATCGCGATCATACAGACCAGAAGCTGACAGATTCAGGTATAAACAAACCGCCGGCTGAGCCAGCGGCGCCGGAAAATATTCAGCCTGAGGAGTGTTAAAACCGCTCAGCAGAACAATTGCCGTAAAAAGCACTATGCCAAGAATCGTATTGAGATTATTAATCTTCATCGGGTTGTATATCGGAAAGAAGATGAATATTTTTCAGTGTATGTACATTAAAAATTTCGGGAAATCTGTCGATGCTGACTAGCATGCAACTGACTACCACACCTGTCCTCAGGCAGAACTGTTTTATCGGTCTTACCAGACTGATAATCCTTCTGCTGCTGTTGAACGTCGGCATATCTGCCGAAGCGACAGCCTGGAAGCTCAGTCGCAACTTCTGGGCAGAAGAAGATGAAAAGGTCTACAGTGATTTTGTGGCAGCTATCGGCAAATCAAAGCATTCGAACCTTAATCGCTTCATCAAAGACTCCAAAGCAAACCCACTCCATGGCGAAGAAGACAAAAAATTCAACCTGTCGGCAGATTGCGCTGATCTGCCCTACCTGGTCAGGGCTTACGTCGCCTACAAGTTGCGTCTGCCATTCAGCTATACTGCCTCTATAAGTGGTCGGGGCGGAGATGAGCGTTACAGCAGGGGCAACCGACCAGCCAGCTTTAAAGACCAGGACTATTTTTCGTCGCCGCAACAGCTGTTTAATCAGGTAGTGCTGATCAATTCGGGTTATTACAGAACCGGAGTCGAAATCGAAGACTCCGATTTTTACCCGGTCAAAATTCACAAAAAATCTATAGTGCCAGGCACAGTCTATTATGACCCGGATGGTCACGTGGCCATTGTATCCGAAGTAAACGACGACGGACGCATCAGGGTAATAGATGCTCACCCCGACCGTACCATCTCCAAACCATGGTTCGGAGCTAAATTTACCCGGGGCGAAAAGAGCAATGGCGGAGGATTCAAGCGCTGGCGACCGATACGCTACACTTCCGACAGCAAAACTGTTCGGACCCGCAATCACAATATTGTCGATTATTCTGCTGATGACCAGTTTCACAAAACCTTCACCACCAAGGGGCGCGCCGGTCTGTCATACCACAACTATGTGAGACTGGCACTCTGTGACGATGCCAGAAAAAGCGATCCTGTGCAGGAATTTACCTTTATGATGAAAGATCTGCACGAAGACATCAGTTATCGTGCAGTGGCAGTAAGCTTGAGCATCGAAAAAGGCATCAGCGGTCGATCCCACCCCGGGGCACTGCCCTGGAACATTTATGGCACAGATGGCGTATGGGAAGAATTCTCGACCCCATCGCGCGATGCCCGTCTCAAGGTCGCTTTTCGCGAGTTTTATGATCGCACCCGACAGATGATAATCGAAGCAGAGCAGAACTTTGCAGCTGGCGGTACAGCATATGCCAGGCAGCTGGCCGCAGTATTTCTCCAGCTGTATCAGCAGTTGAGTCCAGAGCTGAGTATGAGTTACATAAATTCAATCGGCAAACGTATGGTGCTGTCTTTTGATGATGTAAGTCAGAGACTGTTCAAGCTTTCGTTTGACCCTTATCATTCAGTAGAATACCGCTGGGGAGCACAGGGCGAAGAACTTGCCAGTTCGCCAGACAACGAAAGCAAGCGCCGCTTTTACCAACTGGAATCCAGATTGCGCAATCAGCTGGAGCGCGCATATAATCAGCCAACGCCCCTTAGCATGGGGCCGGAGCAGCCTCCCGAGACGAATACAAGTGGATGGCTAATTGCTTATCTGCAGGGCAAGCCGGTAGACGCGAGCATGATCGCGATTAATCGAGAGGTCATTGCGCCAATTACAATCGAACAACCTACCAGCAGCGCTTCTCAGATTATTGCTGTTGAAAGCAAAGCGGCGGAACAGGTAACAGCCAAGCCGGCAGAGAGCAAAGCAGGCGCGCCCGGCACCTTAGAGAGCAATGCAGATAAAAACCCGGCAAAACAAAGCGAACAGAATATCTGGGGCTCTCTACTGACTGCTGGCGACAGATTTGCGGCAGCTATAATTGTAACGGAAAATTTTGCTGTCGCCAGATCAGACTAATTTTGGATTTTGGGTAAACAAAACCCTTTCCTGAACCGATACTTTGAACACCTTTGCCAGTCACTCAATTAAATCAGGAGGTAAAGCATGTTTGTTCTGGCTCTGACTTTTGTCCTGTTGCTGTTTATAGTTCTCGTGGCCCATCCTGAAAGCTGGCCGGAAAAATGCGCAAACTTTCTAAGGGAACACAATATCCACAATGGCTGAACAATACTCTATCGCCGAAATCAGTCGCCTCACCGGTTTGCCAGCTCATACCCTGCGCTATTACGAACAGCAGTTTCCCGTATTGCTTGGCATCGAGCGAACCCGGGGCGGGCATCGCATTTACCGAAAACACCATCTCGACACAATCAGCAGAATTATAAGACTGCTTAAAGATGAAAAAGTCAGCATTAAAAAGGCCAGAGAGCTGCTTGGAGAACCTAACGCGGCCGGGCAGGCCGAAGAAAACACCCAAAGTGATAGCCGCAATGAAGTTGGTGGCGAAAAGAATGGCAATCTCGAACACATGCTGTATCTGGTGCTCGAAAGACTTGACCTGATTTGCCGCAACAACGAAAATCGTGATACACTGCTCGTGAAGCTGCTGAAAAATCAGCCATCAGAGCATAAACACGAGCTACTCGAACAGATCGCCCGTTGTCGCCACGAAACCCGAGAAACGATAAGACTCTGCCAGACCGTTATTCAGCGCGGCGCTAAAGCGAATTGAGATCCACGAGGTAAACATGCATATTGACGTTGCCTTTACGCCAGCCGAAGTGCAGGCACTCTCCAGCAAGGTTTGCATTGTCATAGATGTAGTGAGGGCCACATCGAGCCTGACCGTCATCATGTCAAGAAAGCCGCGCAAGGTCATTCTCACCACGACAATCCAGAAAGCCACCAAATTTGCGTCGCAACAAACAGTACATCCCCTGCTTTGTGGTGAACGCAAAGGGGTTGCTCCAGAAGGGTTCGACTTTGGCAACAGCCCACGTCAATATTTTAACGCCGATCTCAACGACCGTGTGCTTATTTTCACCTCCAGCAACGGCACACGCGCTGTAGCAGACCTGGTAATAGCACCACATGTTTATCTCGGTTGTTTTCTCAATGCCGCCGCCGTCGCCCAAAAAGCATACTCGACCGCACATACCACCAGCATGGATATTCTACTGGTTTGCGCCGGCCGGGAAGAAAAGTTTGCCATCGACGACGCCTACTGCGCTGGTTTTCTGGTGACCAAATTGATGGCGCATATTTCGGCGCAAGACAGCTTTGAGCTTGGCGATGGCGCTCAGGCAGCACTGGGGATCTATGGCTATTACCGTGATGATCGCAAACTGCTCGAAATGTCGAGCGCAGGCAAAGCGGTAACCGAGATCGGCCTCGCCGACGATCTCACCTTTCTGCTGCAACGAGACCTTTTCGACTGTGTCCCTGAGCTGATTCGCAAAGATTTCCCAGAACCTGATCACGGCTTTTCAGTTCTGGTCTGATTACTCTTAACAGCTTGCCGTTGATGTGGTAGACTTTATCGAATCAGCCATTTTTCTGGAGCATCGCATTGAATTCACAGTCCAACCCCTTTCAACTTAAAAAACATGCCGACGATATTCTTGAAATAATCGTCGAGGAACAGATAACACCAAATCACAAGGCTCTCGCAGTTCTGCAGGCGATGACGCAAAAATTTCCATTTGTCATCCTTACCCTCAACCCGAAAGCGTCCCTGCACCCGACTCTCGAAACAATAATCCCAGATCTGCAACTACTGGGAAGCCTGTTGATCGTAGCGACTGAGCCAGCCCAGACCCCTTTTCCTCTTTACGGCATAAGAACTTTCAGTGACATTCATGCAGCCAAATTCAGAATTCGCAACGAAAGATTGATCGAAACCATAGTTAAACGAATTGTTTCGCTGCCATCGTTCAAGTCATCAACCAATAAGATTCTACGCATGCTGTGCAACCCCGAGGTAACCTTCGAACAGATTGAAGAAGTCACCAATAATGACCAGATGCTGGTTAATCGCATGCTTAAAATCGCCAACAGCTCATCGAGCAGCAACCGCTTTCAGATGACCGATCTCAAAACCGTAGTCAAATTTCTCGGCATTGAAGGCATACGTCAGATACTCATTCAAGAAACCTTCAACACACTGACCAAAGTTTTTGTAGCCCAGCGCGACAAGATGTCACACATGCGCCGCTGCTCAATTCTCTCAGCACATGTTGGCAAGATGATCGGCCTTGATCTGGCTATGATCGGTAAAATCAAGGCCGCTGGACTGATGCATGACATCGGTTCGCTGGCGCTGTCATTTCATAACAGCACCGAATATGCAGCTGCGATCAGACGAGTTCGCAACGAACGTGTGCCAGTCTGCGAAGCCGAAAAGGATGTCTTTGGCATTGATCATCAGGAAATCGGCCAGATCCTCGGCAAAGAACTGTCCCTTCCCGACTATATAACCATAGTTGTCGGCACACATCATAACCTTGAGTATGAAAAGCACGATTTTATCTCGATGTCAGTCATGCTTGCAAATGGCTTTTTAAACGAACAAATAGAGCAAATCTCTTTTACCGATTATGAAAAATTCATGCCAACACTGGCAGAAGAGTATGCCAAAAACACGCCTTCACAGACTGATAAAAAGCCGTACAAGCCTATTGAAACAGCTGATGCCGACGAAACTGACGAGCCACCAGAAGAACAGAATCAGAATTTGTTCACTTCCGCTAGAGTCTGTGCATTCCTCAAAGAGGAGCTTGATAATTTCATTATGGCAACCCCGGAATCACAGGGGCTATAATTTTAGCCGCAACTTTAGTCGGGAACTAAACTTAACATAAGCGGGACAATGTGATAGAATGCCCTGTGAGATTTCAGCGGAGCCCTTGTAAATGACACAACAATACCCTTTCCAAATCAGAAACCACGGCGAAAATGTCATCGAGATAATTGTCGGTGACGTAGTTAAGCCTGAACATAAAATCACAGAAGCTTTGCACATACTTCTCAAAAAGTTTGAGTTCGTTATCCTTTCGCTCAAACCTACAGCTTCGCTACATCCCAGCTTTGCAGAAAGCATGGCCGAGCTGTCTGCTGCAGGGAAGCTGCTGGTGGTAGCCTGCGAAGACGAGCAGATTCAGGTAGACCTACATCAGGCCAGAAAGTTCGCCGACTTGAAAGGTGCCCAGCACCGCGTAGAAGGTGAACGTAACGTTTCAAAAATCCTCAAGCACATTTCCAGTCTTGCACCCTTGCAATCTTCAGCCAACAAGCTTATGCATATGCTACGTAACCCCGATGTAAAATTCGAAGACATCGAAGAAGTTACCCGCAAAGACCCCAAGCTCGTAATGCGCATGCTCAAAATTGCCAACAGCGCGTTTTTTATGCGTCGCATGCCTTTCGAAGATCTCAAGGCAGTCGTCACCTTTCTTGGCATAGATGGCATCAGACAGATCATATTGCATGAAACCTTCGAAGGTTTTGCTCAGGTTTTTGCCAACCAGCGCGATAAACTTGCTCACATGCGTCGCTGTGCGCATCTTGCGGCTTACATCGGCAAGTTGCTCGGGGGCGACCAGAGTTTTATCAGCAAAATAAGCTCAGCAGGAATGTTACACGACTTGGGGGCCCTGGCTCTTTGCTTTTACGACAGTAAGGAATATTCACGGGTAACCATGAAAATACGCAATGACCGTAAAACGGTATGCGAAGCTGAACTCGAAGTATTTGGTATTGACCACCAGGAACTGGGACAGTTGCTTGCCCCAAAAATGGGTATGCCTGATTACCTTGGCCCGGTAATGGGGCGGCATCATGATCGAACCGTGCCGGTCGACAACCATCTGCTGATCGCAGTAATGATCGCCAATGGTTATCTTAATCAGCAGATCGAAAGACTGAGCTTCACACCTTACGAACAATATCTGTCTGTTTTCAACGAAGAGCGCCGCAAGAGAAAATCTACCGCCAGTCTTTCGAAAAAGTCTTCCGGCGGCGAAACAAAGATTGCTGAAATTGCTGCCGACCAGGATAAAGACAGTAACGAAATATTCAAAATTCCACAGCTCTACGATGTCCTGAAAAAAGAACTCGACAAGTTCATAATGGCTGGCCCAGAGGGCATGGGCATGTAGTTCTGACTGGACAAACCCTGTGTTCTGTTTATTTTTATAGCAGAAGGATCTGATAAACGTACACGCAGGGGGCGTATTATGGCTATCAGCTCAGTAAGCAATTCCTATCTTCAACAAATACTGTTTCAAAACCTGGCGGCTTCGACTATTCAGCCCATTCAGCTTAAAAACTCTGCTCAACTGCTGACCTCAGCGAGAATAAACGCAATTGACGCAATTAAAGCCATTCATTTGGTATTGCCTGGGTAAAGAAAACCTGTTATTCTAGTCCTTAGAAGTGATTTTAGAAATTAAGAATAAAACAACATAATGAAGCCAAGGACATAAAATGGACTCACTACTCGCCAATCAGTTTATCCAGGCAGCAATAACCGTTTTCGAACGAGTCGGTAATGTTTCCCTGAAAAAAACCGGACTGGAATATTTTCCTGGCGGGCACAAAATTTCTGCCGGAATAGCCACCATTCTTGGAATTACAGGTGATCTAAAAGGGCAGTTCGTCATCGTACTCAACGAAGACATAGCCTTAAAGATTGCTTCGGCAATCCTGATGGGCATACCAGTCACCGTCTATGACGAAGTAGCAGAAAGTGCTGTCTGCGAGATAGGCAACATGATTGGCGGCGAAGCAAGCAGATTGCTGCAGGAACAAGGACACTTCTGCGACATCACAGTCCCTTCAATAGTTCGTGGCAAAGAAATGGAAATAGCCTTTTATCCAGTCTCGCCTCTTTTCGTAATAAGTTTTAACTGCGAATGGGGTTCCGTAAAAGTAATATTGCGTCTAGAGAACAAAGTTTAAAATCAGCGTTTTGTAATTCTTTTTCCAAGCTCCGAATGTATAATGAAGACATGGCAACATTTTGAAACGAGGTCAGGTTTGTGAGCAAAAAAATATTGGTCGTCGATGATGCTTCAATCATGCGGTTGATGCTCAAACATCTTTTTGAAAATAACGACTTTAAGGTCATTGAGGCCGCAAACGGCAGAGAAGCAGTCGAGCTTTATGCCGCCCATAAACCTGATCTGGTTACCATGGACATTACCATGCCAGATATGGATGGAATAACTGCTGTAAAAGAGATTCTTAAAATTGATGCCAGCGCCAAGATCATCATGTGTTCAGCCATGGGACAGATCGACAAAGTAAAAGCAGCTGTAATGGCCGGAGCAAAAAGCTTTCTGGTAAAACCCCTGCAGCCCGACCGCGTATTATCAACAGTAAAGCAGTTTCTTGGCTGACCTGAATTTCATCCAGACAGGTCTTATGTGACGTCTTACAGCATGAAATAGTCTTATTCCGTTTTCGTGCCATTTCTATTTTCGGCTTTTTCAACAATGAAATGTGCTCAAACCTTATGTCCTGAAAAGTCATAGGCCCAATTAGTCGTATTTCAGATTCATTGGCCGCTGCAAAATTCTCAGTTAACAACCTCATTTTGCCCAGCCTGCAAGGACTGTCAGACCGCAAGTTGACAAAGTTTCAAAAATTAGATACAATCAATTTGAGGGTACAGGAAAGTCAGTTTTCTGGGTTTATATCTGACAACTGAATTGATTGCAATCCTTGATTGCGTCTAGAGATTTTATCAAACTTTTATATATTACTTGTTGCATTCGTCGCTTTCAAACAATTCTTATTCAGGCAGGTCATATGCGCCAGTAGTTGCTGTCTTGGTAGCGACATTTTTAGTCACTTCTTTGAATTAAAGCAGGTCAACCAAATATGGCAGTTCTCGTTGGAATCGGAGAATACGCTGTGACGGCCACGCCAGACACCACGATCAGGACCCTTGCGCTTGGTTCATGTGTCGCGGTTGCTTTTTTTTCCAAAAAGAATATAGCAATTGGGCTTTTGCACGTCCAGCTTCCAGAGAGCAGAATAAACCTGGATCTTGCTGCGAGAAAGCCAGGATCTTTTGCCGACACCGGAATACCATTAGTAATCTCAGAATTGGCAAAACATGGGTGTTCACCTGCTGACCTGTATGTCAAGCTTATAGGTGGCGCACAGGTAATGGATCCGAATAACACATTCAATATTGGCAAGCGCAATTATCTGGCAGTCAAAAAAGTCCTCTGGGCCAATCGCCTCTTTCCGGTGGCGGAAGAAATAGGCGGAAATTTTAGTCGATCAGTTACCATAACTATGAATGACGGCGATGTCCTTATTCACACGCCTGGCTACGAAGACCGCATAATTTAATCTTGCCCATAGGAAACAAGCTGGAGTAACAGGATGTTGAAAATTTTAATAGCAGATGATTCTAAAACAGCTCGCATGATAATTCAGCGCTGCCTGGAAATGGTAGGCGTCGCTAACTGCGAGTATGTCCACGCATCTGACGGCATTGAGGCTCTGACCATTATGCGCGCCGGAGGAGTAGACCTGCTGATTACCGACCTTAACATGCCAAACCTGGATGGAAAAGGCCTATTGCTGGCCGTTAAAAGCAGTCCAAAATTGACAAACACACCGGTTATCGTAATTTCATCGCTGGTGAATCAAGCGCTGGAAATTGAGCTTAACAGCCTCGGCGTTAACAGTATTATCAACAAACCCGTTTCGCCAGTAAAACTTCTTGAATGTATGGAATCAATTATGGAAAAAGGTTTTATATCATGATCTTTCCGCCAGACTCTCTAGAAGCAATCATCTTCAATGCTCTCTCAGAAACGGTTGAGAGCATGGTTTTCGAAGAGGTTGTTATCAATCAGTTCGTTGCCAACAAATGGCCCCAGGTCGAAAATAGTGCCTGGTGGGCCTGCATCGAATTGTTTCCGCCACCAATTAGTGGTGAAGTTATCATTGTTGTACCCGATGCTTTAATGAACAGATTTACCGAGGCCACCCTTGGCATGGGAGATGAACCGCCACTTGCGGAAGAAAATGCCGACGCTCTGGGCGAACTCCTCAACACCCTGTGTGGCCGCTTGCTAGCCATGAGAGTTGGTCCAACCCACACATTCCGCATGGGCTTGCCTAAAATCGGGCGAGGTGACACGATGACACAAGAAGGCAATAACCATAAACTTGTTGACTGCCTGGTAGAAGATGATCATATTTATCTCGTGGTACCTAATCAGTTCTGGGATTTTAATGCAGATTGACAGCAAATCTAACGGCCAACCCTGTCTTGCGGACAGGTAAGATCAGAAAGACAGGATAAAACTTATGTTCAAAGGCATGGAACAGGAATTTTTACGTGTTTTTGTTTCAGAAAGCCGCGAATTCATTGAAGAGGTTGAGCCGCAGCTGATCACCATTCACGAAAATGCGGAAAAAACTGGGCAAATCGATCTTGACACTATAAACAGTGTTTTTCGCCTTTTTCATTCGCTCAAAGGTAGTGCCGCCAGCCTTGGTTTGAACAATATAGCTACTCTCACGCATAAAGCAGAAGCCATGCTTGACATGTTTCGAGTGGGCAAGGCTATGATCAGAATCGAGCATATCGATATACTTATGCGTGCCCTGGATATGTCTAGAGATTATCTCGATCTTGTTGAAGCCAATCAATCTGATTGTGGCAATGAGGCACAAAAAGATGCTCTTGAGGGTGAACTTGACTACTTTATTCAACAGGTCAGTGAGCCAGAAACCCAGGCTAAAGCGAAGGCTAGAGCTAAGGCAAAAAGCAAAAATAAATTACCAAAATTAGAAAAGACTCTGCCTCAATCTCTTTCCCCAAAAGACGACGATAAAATCAAACCTTTGGTAGAACAGTTCGTTGTTGAAGCCATAGAAATCCTGGACAATTCAGAGGCAGTGCTGATAGAACTGGAAAAAGCAACAGAGGAGTCAAGAGAGCAACTGATTAGAGAAGTATTTCGAGGCATTCACAGTTTTAAGGGAAACTGCGGATTTCTTGGCTTTGTTAACCTTGAAAGTCTCAGTCATAAAACTGAAACCATCCTGGATGATTTTTTGAATAATGGACAAAGTCTTGCTCCAGAGCACGTTATGACATTTTTGATCATTATCGATTCTTTGCGCCAGGGCGTCAGCGACCTGGCCGCGGGAGGAGTCGGCAACATTGAAGGACAGGCAATGTTCGAAGACTTGCTTGACCAGATGAAGATTGGTTTGATAGCAGAGTATGACGACCACAAAAAAATAGGAGAAATTCTGCTGGAAGAAGGAACAATAACCGACGAACAGCTTGAACAGGCTCTCATCAAACAGCAAGCAGCTCTCGGCGAGGTCCTGATTGATATGGGAGCAGTCGACAATAGTGCGATCGACCGGGCTCTCAAAAAACAGTCTGAGCAATCGTCAGCGGCAGGAAAACAGTCTAAAAAAGCGGATATCAGAGTTGATACTCAAAAACTGGACAAGCTGATCAACCTTGTAGGTGAACTGTTAATCGCAGAGACTATGGTGACCCGCAATTCAGACCTTAAAGATCTGGTCCTGGAAAACTTCGAAAAAGCAGTTCATCATCTTCGCCGCATCACAAGTGAATTACAGGATGTCGCGATGAGTGTAAGAATGATTCCACTAACCATGACATTCCAGAAACTGGTAAGAGTGGTGCATGACATTGGTCGTAAGAGCAGCAAAAAAGTTAAACTGAATCTGGTTGGCGAAGAAACAGAAGTAGATAAAACCATGACTGAGCAGATAGCAGACCCTCTTGTGCACATGGTGCGCAATGCCGTAGACCACGGAATCGAGTCCCCGGAAGAGCGGCTGAAACTTGGCAAACCAGAAATCGGCAGTGTTACTATCGAGGCACGCTACGAAGGCGGTGAAGTCTGGATAATTGTATCGGATGATGGCAAGGGACTTAATCGCGAAATGATTCTCGAAAAAGCCGAAAAAAAAGGTCTGTTAAACAAAGACCCTGCTTCAATGAGCGATGAAGAAACGTTCAATCTGATTTTTGAACCTGGTTTTTCGACTGCAGATACTGTATCAGAGGTTTCCGGCCGCGGAGTGGGCATGGATGTAGTGAAGAGAAACATCGAAAACCTGAAGGGCAGAACAACTGTTAAGAGCAAATCAGGATATGGCACATCAATTTATCTACAGATCCCCTTAACGCTGGCAATTATTGATGGAATGCTGGTAAGAGTTGGCGATTCCCGCTACACAATTCCACTTTTATCAATTCGCGAATCACTGCGACCTTTACCTGAGTCCATTACCCGGTCACCTTCAGGCGAAGAAATTTTGCGTATCCGCGAAGATCTGATCTCTGTTATCAGATTACACAATATTCACAATAAAAAGCCCCAGTTTGACAAATTGACCGAGGGAATCCTGGTTGTCGTTGAAGAGCATGGGCGGCGAATAGCCATTTTCGTAGACGAGATTCTCGGTCAGCAACAGACAGTTATCAAGGGACTTTCATCTTTTCTTTCTATTTCGGAGGGAATTTCAGGCTGTACCATATTGGGCGACGGAGCAATAAGCCTTATACTCGACATTGGCAGTCTTATCGCCAAAACTGGCGGCAATGCGTATTCCCATTATTAAAAGGAGCTTAAAATGTCTACTATGAACAAGCAGAGTGGTGTCAATGACGATGACGATGACGATTTATACGACGACGACAATGAAGACACCCAAGAAGGAAAGTATTTGTCATTTCGAATCGGAGATGAGATATATGGCATAAAAATTTGTCATGTTACTGAAATTGTCGGCATTCAAAAAATTACGGAAGTGCCTGACATGCCTGCCTACGTCAAGGGAGTAATCAATCTACGCGGAAATGTCATTCCGGTAGTTGATGTTCGCTTACGTTTTAACATGAAGGCGAGAGAATATGATGACAGAACCTGCGTTATTGTCGTAAATGTCAAAGATTCACCCATTGGGCTTGTGGTCGACAAGGTCAACGAGGTCATATCAATTCAACCCACGATGATTTCGCCGCCACCTTCAGTTTCACAAAGTGAAATCAACCGCTACATCCAGGGAATCGGCCGGGTCGATCAAGACATAATAATTTTGCTGGCAATAGAAGAGTTTTTGAGCGTAAACAACTTTGTTCTCAATAGCTTAAAACAGGCTTAGCTTTTGGTTTCTTGATACGAAGCAGTAGAAAAATCCATCCGCAAGTAACAGGAGGCAATATGATTTTTAGCAAATTTTGGCTAGATTTATCTTTGAAATGGAAACTTTTGATACTGGGTTGTATCGGCGTTGTAGTAATGGGTGCCGCGGCGCTCATTATTTCAAATTCCACCAACAAGAAGATAAGTGGCGAAGTTGAAAAGGAGCTTTTAGCTGGAGCTGAAAAACAAGGCCAATTGATTGCTGAGGGTGTTTTGAACATGGTCAAAACCCAGGACCAGCTGCTGCGTATAAAACTGAACGGAGATTTGATCGTAGCCAGAAACACTCTTTCAACCGAAGGTGGAATAGGCTTTGCAAACGAGAATGTACGATGGCATTCCGTTAACCAGTTCACTCAGCAGGGTCAGGAAAGTAGTCTTCCCAAGGTTATGATTGGCGGAACCTGGCTTGGACAAAGCGTTAATCCTGCCAACAAGGTTCCTGTGGTCGACAAGGTAAAAGAAATGGTCGGTGGTACATGCACGATTTTTCAGCGCATGAACACTCAGGGCGACATGCTTCGAGTAGCCACAAACGTAATTGGAACAGACGGGAACAGAGCAATTGGGACTTACATACCAGCGACTAATCCCGATGGAACGCCGAACCAGGTAATCTCGGCAATCATGCGCGGCGAGAGTTATACCGGCCGGGCACAGGTGGTTGGGCACTGGAATATTGCAGCTTATGAGCAAATAAGAGATGAGACAGGAAGCATTGTCGGTATGCTTTACGTTGGAATACCCATCGAAATGGTCGGGGAACTGCGAAAAGCAATTACTGAGATGAAGATTGGTGAAACCGGCTATGTTTACGTTTTCAACGGCATTGGTGATCAGAAAAATCACACTGTTATTCATCCGCTCGGAGCAAACGTAGACTTATCAGATACCAAAGACAGCAACGGCAATCTTGTAATACAACAATTAGTTGAAACCGCACTAAAATCCAAAACCGGTATACCGACAACCTTTGCTTATCCCTGGCTGGATAAGGGCGCAACCAAGCCAAGAGACAAATTTGCTGCACTCGCTTATTACGAACCATGGGACTGGGTCATTGGAGCCGGCTCATATTACGATGAATTTCTTAAATCTGTGCAAAAAATTGACCATTCTTTCGACGTAGCCGGGCAAAACCAGCTCATGATTACTTTACTGGTACTGCTTGTCGTTTGTTTTATTGCCTGGAACATTGCTCTGGGAATTGCACGGCCTCTGTTTCGTGGTGTCAATTTACTGGAAGCAGTTGCGCTGCATGGCGATGTCTCAAGCGATGTCGAGCAACAAGATATGCAACGAAAGGATGAAGTCGGCAAAATGGCTGTGGGCATCGACTCCCTGATCAAGCAGCAGCGTGAAGAGGCAAGCCTTGCCTCAATGCTTGCCGACGGCGACTGGGATCACGAAGTACCGGTTCGATCACAGAAAGACGAATTGGGAAAAGCTCTGAAAACAATGGTAGAACAGGTAAATCAGGCTCTTTCCGGGGTCAGACTCGCTGCTGAAGAAGTAGACGCAGGGGCAGGTCAGGTCTCTGAAGCCAGTCAATCGCTATCACAGGGTGCCACTGAGTCGGCGGCATCACTCGAAGAAATCAGCAGCTCAGTTACTGAGATCGGCAGCCAGACCAAGGCTAATGCCGAAAATGCGACGCAGGCCAACACACTGGCGACACAGACACGTCAGGCCGCTGAATCTGGCAACCAGAAAATGTCAGAAATGATGGGTGCCATGACCGAAATTCAGGATTCGAGTAAGCAGATAGCAAAAATCATCAAAGTTATCGACGACATTGCCTTTCAGACCAATCTTCTGGCCCTAAATGCTGCAGTTGAAGCGGCAAGAGCCGGCAGACACGGCAAGGGCTTTGCGGTTGTTGCCGACGAAGTTCGCAATCTTGCCAGTAGAAGCGCCAAGGCAGCAAAAGAAACATCCGAAATGATAGAAAATTCTATCGGCAAGGTTCAAAACGGCACCCAGATTGCGTCTGCAACCGAGAAGGCTCTGCATGAGATTGTCACCAGTTCGGTCAAGGTTGCCGACCTGGTAGGAGAAATTGCGGCAGCCAGCAATGAACAGGCACAGGGTATTCTGGAGATTGGTCAGGGACTTGAGCAAATTGACAAGGTAACCCAGCAGAGCACAGCCAATGCTGAAGAAACTGCAGCGGCTTCAGAAGAACTCTCAGGCCAGGCACGCGAACTTAACGGACTTCTGACAAGATTCAGGCTTCGTGGTCAGGAAAACAAAGCCATAGAGACGTCAAAAAGGTCGTCTATTCTCGCGAAAGCCAGACCGGAAAATCGTATGGCACCGAAAAAAAGCAGTCAGACAAAGGACCCCAAAAACCATTCGAAACCCAAAGCACAGCATCCTTCGGACGTCATAGCTCTTGATGACGACGAGTTTGGCAGATATTGAGCCAGAATCCGTTACCTGATGTAATAGCCTCACAAACGCGTATCGAGCAGTAAAGAAATAGAACAAATCAAGGAAGTAAGATGAATATCAAGACACGACTTTATGGGGCATTTTTAGCGATTGCAATACTAGTGGCTCTTGTTGGTGGAATAAATTTAGTTATGGGCCAGAGACGAAATGTCATGGTAGAGAAATCATTTGCTATCGGATCTTTCGAACAGTCGCTCATAGAAGCAATATCAGCTCACAACATCTGGGTTAAAACGGTCTATGCCTTTTTTCTCAAAAACACTGACCGACTGGAAGTTCAAATCGATTCAACCAAATGTCAGTTCGGAAAGTATTTGCAGGACGAAAGCTATAAAAAAATGAGTAGCATGTTTCCCTCTGTCGCCAACATAATGGCGCGCATCCAGGAACCACATGCAAAAATTCACGGCGGCGCGACCGAAATTAACCAGGTCTGGCAGAAAAATAACGAAGAAGCCAAAAAGAAGGCATTGGACGTGCTCGAAAATGTGATTAATCCGACACTGGTTGAGATAACCAGCATACTGAATGATGCTCGCAATGAAACAAACAAACTTAGCGAACAAGTATCAGCTGAAATGCTAGAAAACACTGCCTTCTCAGAAAAAGTGACAGCGATGGCGGTTATAGTGGCCTTTCTCTGCACAGCGCTGCTGGGTTATAAAATTTCCAACGGCATTTTATTGCCGCTCAAAATGGCAGCTGATCTCACCGAAAAAATTGGCATGGGTGACGTTTCAGAGCGTTTAAACCTCAAACTTAATGACGAAATCGGTCTGATGGCAAAGAGCATGGACAAAATGGCCGATGCACTGGAAATTAAGTCTAAATTGGCCGAACGTGTTGCAGAAGGAGATCTGACAGTGTCGGTAGAACTTGCTTCTGACAAAGACAATCTGGGAATTGCGCTAAAAACCATGATTGATTCACTTACACAGACTCTTTCCGGCGTCAGACTTGCAGCCGAAGAAGTAGACTCAGGGGCAGGTCAGGTATCTGAAGCCAGTCAATCGCTGTCACAAGGTGCAACTGAGTCGGCAGCATCACTGGAAGAAATCAGCAGTTCAGTTACTGAGATCGGCAGCCAGACTAAGGCCAACGCCGAAAATGCAACGCAGGCCAACACGCTGGCAACACAGACGCGCAAAGCTGCTGAATCTGGCAACCAAAAGATGTCAGAAATGATGGGTGCCATGACCGAAATTCAGAATTCCAGCAAGCAGATCGCAAAAATCATCAAGGTCATTGACGACATTGCTTTTCAGACCAATCTTCTGGCTCTAAATGCTGCAGTTGAAGCGGCAAGAGCCGGCAGACACGGTAAGGGCTTCGCTGTTGTCGCCGATGAAGTTCGAAATCTTGCCAGCAGAAGCGCCAAGGCAGCAAAAGAAACATCTGAAATGATAGAAGGTTCCGTTGAAAAGGTCCAAAACGGCACCCGGATTGCTTCTGCAACCGAGCAGGCTCTGCAAGAGATCGTCGCCAGTTCGGTTAAGGTCGCCGACCTGGTAGGCGAAATTGCAGCAGCCAGCAATGAGCAAGCACAGGGTATTCTGGAGATTGGCCAAGGACTTGAGCAAATCGATAAGGTATCACAGCAGAACACAGCCAATGCCGAAGAAACGGCAGCGGCTTCAGAAGAACTTTCAGGTCAGGCACGTGAGCTGAACAGACTTCTGGAAAAATTCCAGCTTCGTGGTCAGGAAAACAAAGTCATTAAGACGACAAAAAGAGCGTCTATTCTCACGAAAACCCGACCGGAAAATCGCATGGCACCTAAAAAAAGTAGTCAGGCAAAAGACGGAAAAGATCATTCAAAGCAAAAAGCACTGCATCCTTCAGACGTCATAGCTCTTGATGACGACGAGCTTGGCAGATATTGAGCGTCCTCGCACTGGTTTTTGATCCTGCCGTCAAGCTGCTGGCCGATGCCAGCAGCTTGACGGCTGTTTTTCGCATCAGTAACGATTAGCTTGAGTCTTCTGCCAGTCCAGCGTGCTCCTGGCAATAACAGGATCAGCGTAATTGTCACGATTTTCGCTTATAAGTAAGACTGACAAATTAAAAATTGAGAACTGGTATCCACATTGTCTATGAAACTAACCAATCAGGAATTCGAAAAAATCCGGTCATTACTGCATGATAAGTTTGGCATAAGTCTTGCCGACCATAAAATGGCAATGGTTACAGGCAGATTGCGCAAAATAATCATGCAAAAAGGTTTTTCTTCATTCTCTGAGTTTATAGATTCAGTTCAAGAGGATGGCAGTGGTCGAGAATTGCAGGTTTTGATTGATAGAATGTCGACAAATCACACTTTCTTCTTCCGTGAAAAACAGCATTTCGATTTTTTTTCAAGTCACATCCTCCCGGAAATCACGCACAGTCTTGATAAAAAAGGCTCCGGCGATCTTAGGATCTGGTGCGCCGCTGCATCGACCGGCGAGGAGCCCTATTCAATTATGATGACCATGCTTGAGTTCTTCAAGGACAGGTATCGTGGCTTGACAGCCGGACTGCTGGCAACAGATATTTCAAGTCGTGTATTAGAAGATGCCTGCGCCGGAATTTATGAAGATAGCAAAACCAAGGGAATACCAGAAAACCTTAGAAAAAGGTATTTGCAACCGGCTGGTAATGACAGTTGGCAGTTTAAAGAATTTGTGCGGAAAGAGATCATTTTTCGAAAGTTCAATCTAATGAACCCTTTCCCGTTCAAAAAACAATTTAACGTCATTTTTTGCCGAAACGTGATGATATACTTTGACACGGCGACCAGAAAAGAGCTTATCAAAAGACTTTATCAGGCCACAGCTCCAGGTGGCTACCTCCTGGTTGGACACTCCGAGTCGATCAGATCAAGCGACTGCCCTTATGATTATGTCCAACCTGCGATTTTTCGAAAAGGAGAATCTGGGTGAACAAAATAATTCGTGTGCTGATCGTTGACGATTCTGCAATGATCCGTACAATCCTGACGGATGGACTCAGCAAGGATCCCAACCTGGAAGTGGTTGGTGTTGCTGCCGACCCCTATATCGCCCGCGATAAAATCGTTGAATTGAAACCTGACGTTCTCACACTTGATGTTGAAATGCCACGCATGGATGGCTTGGAGTTTCTACGCAAGCTGATGGTCCAGCATCCAATTCCCGTAGTTATGGTAAGCGCATTAACCGAGCGCGGTAAACGCATCACAATCGAAGCTCTTGAAGCAGGTGCGGTGGATTTTGTCACCAAACCGCGCGCTGATGTTGCCCGCGGTCTAAACGAAATGATGATAGAGCTGCGCACCAAGGTCAAGTTGGCTGCATCTGCCAATGTGTCGCACTATAAATCTAGACGCTCTGATTCAGCAAGGGTCTTAGCAGCATCTTGCGCACTTGCCGAAACAACTGATAAAATAATAATTATTGGAGCTTCGGCGGGAGGTACAGAAGCAATCAAAGAAGTAGTCTCCAGGTTGCCGGCAACCTCGCCAGGAGTAGTTCTGGTGCAGCACATGCCCGAGGGTTTTACCAGAATGTTTGCAGAAAGACTCAACACGCTGAGCCCAATGTATGTTAAAGAAGCTGAAGATGGCGACCGGGCGATGCCGGGAGTAGTACTGGTTGCCCCCGGGGCTCTGCAGATGCGAATAATTCGTTCTGGTGGCATCTACCGGGTGAAATGTGAAAAAGGGGAGAAAGTTAGCGGACATAGTCCTTCGGTTAATGTACTGATGCATTCAGCAGCAAGTTGCGCCGGAGCGAATGCCGTTGGTGTCATCCTGACCGGCATGGGATCTGATGGTGCAACCGGCCTCAAGGCAATGCACGACGCGGGAGCACGAACAATTGCCCAGGATCAGGAAAGTTGCGTTGTCTTTGGCATGCCTAGAGCCGCCATAAATAATGGGGCGGTAGATTATGTTCTGTCGCTGGAAGATATACCGGGCAAGGTTTTGGAATTGTTTTCGGCTAGATAGATATAGAGGGTGAGAGAGAGAGGAAGACAATATGAAACAGATATTGATAGTAGAGGACGAAAATTCAACGAGGCTGGCAATAAAAAGAATCATCGAGTCAATAGGATTTTTTGCGATTGAGTGTAACAATGACGAAGAGGCTCTTCGTTTGATGCGCAGCAATAAAAACTTAGCTCTAGTGATCTGTGAAGATCACTCCAGCAGGTTGATCTCAGAAATGCAAAAGGACGCCGCACTTGAGAATATTCCGGTTATTGCCATGTCATCATATACTGGCGTCAAACATATCGCTGCGTTGCTTGAACAGGGAGCCAGTGCTTTCATAAGCAAACCCTGCATTGAAGAAGACCTGCTCGAATATGTAAAGCGCTATATCAGCTGACAAGAGAATACAATCTCATTTTGAATTTCTTCGCTACCGCCCTATTATTACAGAAGTTAAAGGTTCGAGCGTGATATTACCGGAAGTCAGAGAGAAGCCTGCCGGGTTGGCTATCGGTTCAGTGCCGGCTGTTTCAGCATCTACAAGCACGCTTTTACTGGTAAGATCTACATCGAGAGTCAGTTTGCGCGGCTTGTTGTCAGCGTTTACAAACACATAATATGTTTCGCCGTTAGTTGCACAGCAGCTGTAGGCGATTACCAGATCTTTTTCGAGCATTTCTGGAACACTTAGCAATTTAACGTTTTTATCAACAAGTTCTTTGTTGCCCAATCTAAAAGCATCCGTAGAACGGCGAAGAGCAATCAGACCACGAGTAAAACGACTGGTGGCATTATTGATCGCAAACTTGCTGGCATCACTAGCTTTGCCCCAGTCAAACATGTTGATCGCATCAGACGAATCGTAAGAATCATGTATAAAATACGGGTGTTTAAACGGCTTTCCCTCGGCATCAGCGAGCTCATGAAACTTGTGTTCGGGCGTGTTTTGCCCTTTCCACTGCTTGCTGCGTCCAAATTCCTGACCAGCGTGCAGAAGAACTGTACCCTGCGAGGTCAGAATGATCATATTGCCAAGACGCAGGCGGCGATGAATCTCAAGATCATTTTCGGCAATCTCGGGATCTTTTTTGATCGACTGCGCTATTACGTCATAAGCTGGCAGATTGTCGTGCGCCTCGATATATTGAACCGTGTCGCCCGGTGAATCTGCGGTGGTATTTGAGGGCTGCCCCTTGATATTATTGAACAGACCAGCAATATTGCGGGTTCCACCGGTCAAAAACATTGGCTCACCTTCACAGCCAAAACCTGATTTTAGCTCGTTGCGCAGTTCGTCGTTGAACACACCGACATCGTCGGTTTTGTTCATCCAGTCTTGGTCAGCCGCTTTGCCGGCCAGGGCGGGATCTTCTAGATGCCCCTTGAATGTGCGCCAGCCTTCACCGATAAACAGTGCCTGCGGATTTATCTCTGCTGCAGTATCGTAAGCGTGCTGTATTGCGTCACCGGTAGCATCGCCCATCATATCCCAGCGCATGCCATCTATGCCGTATTCCTGGAACCAGTGTCTTACCGAATCGACCATCAGCTTCTCTGCCATTTTGTGTGTAGTCGCCAGATTATTACCAAAATCGCCTAAAAAGTTGCCGTTGCTATCGCGAAAGAAATAATAATCAGGCACTATATCGTTTAAAAAGCTGGCCTGAGCCATGTGTGTGTATACTACGTCGAGAACTACGCCCATTCCGGCATGATGAATCGCATCAACAAGTTCCTTAAACTCGACTATGCGCAACTCTGCATCATTCGGATTCTCTGAATAGGCGCCATCAAGTGAAAAATAATTTTGCGGGTCGTAACCCCAGTTGTAATTGTTATTTTTAGCGGAATAATGTAATTCGCGCTGGCCCATCTGCGTTTCATCGCCAAAATACCAGGCCATTACCGGCAATAACTGTATGTGAGTTACACCCAGCGATTTTATATAGGGCAATTTATCGATAAAAGCGCGATAACTCCCCCATCTGTGCGTTAAATCCTTTTCAATTGCTGGGTCGGCTGTAAAGTCTCTGACATGAACCTCATAGATGATTGCATCTTCGCGTTTTGTGTAACCATCTATTTTAGCAGGATCCGGCTTTTTGCCCGCAGCAGATACGTCTACAATAGCTGCTTTGCCGACAAGATCACCGCTGCTGCCACCCGCCACCCCGCCGGCAGCAACAGTTACTGCCGCCATAGATCGCGCATAGGGATCCAGCACTCTTTTTGCCGGCTGCCCCGGATTGGTCAACTCGAACTGATAATAGCAGCCGCGAGGGTCTGTCACGCCATGCGGACTACCAGCGCCAACCTGCACCGCCCATACTCCACCTTCATTGCGCTGCATATCAAGACGTCCAAGTTCGCGGGTCTGATCATCTCTGGCGAACAGTATCAGCACAGCCTGACTGGCCAGAGGCGCCCACAGTTTGATTGTGGCAATGCCACCAGCGTAATTGCAGCCAAGATCATTGCCATCATACGAATACAAAGCATCAACAAGTCGCCAGTCAAAGCCAGCAACAACGGTCTGATCAGCAAAAGAAATACTCAGAGGCAACTGGTCAAAGACGAAGTCCGCGCTGATCAGCACCTGTTGGCTCGTAGAACTTATGCTCAGGGAAGCAATTTTTACTGGCTCAGATCTGACGTCGATAATTTTAAGACCGGCCGCCAGAGAATCTGCATCAAGACCTAAGAGTGTACTAAAAACAGCACTGATTTTTCCAGCATCCTGTATAGTTGCAAACTGCAGAGTATTGTTCACTTTGAGTTCTGCCGAGTGATAAACGTTGTCGTCGCCTTCTTTAACCCATATCTGGTCGAGATCTTCTGTAAGCTTTACCACTTTGCTACCTCCCTCTTTTTCGCCCGAAACTCGGTCTAGAAACAAAAAACCGACCTGCTGTGCATTAGCAAGCAGCGCAACATCAGTGTAGATCCCAAACGAATCGCTGCCAATGAACGGCATTGCACCTTGCGGCCAGTCGGTCGAAGGTGATTTTACTTCGTCCCAAAGCCAGATGCCAAATCTTTCATAGTCAGCATTGTTGCGTTGATAATGGATTCTCAGATATCCTGCCAAGGGTTTATAAGTGTAAAGAGGCTCTTCTGCTGCCACAGCAATGCCAATTATCGCTACCAGCGCCAGTGCTACCAGCAGAATGCGTCTGTTATTAAAATTCACCTTCATCGGAGCACCTCACAGATCTTGATAGCTGAATAATACAGGCAAAGTCTGTTGCGGGCAAACACAGATTTTCAAAACAGTAAGCCAGCAGGACAAAGTTGCGCAACTGGTCAAACTGTGCTATTAATGCTGAAAAGCAAAAGTGTACCGACATATATGTATAATCCCTTGAATTTTATCAGGCATGTTTTTAACCGCGTTATTGAAACAAGAGTCACCGAAGCTGCCGCGGCAATCGCTTATTACGCGATTCTTTCTTTTTTTCCATTGCTTCTTTTTCTGATTGCCTTCAATTCATCATTTCTCCAAAGCGTTGAGGTGCAGAATCAGATTCTTAAATTTGCTGAAGAATACATGCCAGGCTCCGAATCATTAGTAGCCGGAAACATTCAGCACCTGATCAGAGCCAGCGGTGCAGTCGGAATGCTTGGCACAGCCATGCTGCTGTGGTCAGCGACCCTGGTCTTTGCCGGTTTTGCGCAGAACATTAACCTGGCCTGGACAACAGCCACAACCAGGCATTTTCTGATCGACCGACTGATCGGGCTGATGATGATCAGCATTCTCGTGATTTTCCTGATCCTGTCATTGATTGCAAACACACTGATAGACGTGCTGCCACAACTTTTTCCAACCTATCTTGAGGCTGTCTTTGCGCAAATGACCCGCTTTAACCAGATACTCATCGACTATCTGCCGCAAGTAACCATATTTTGGCTGCTGCTTCTGCTCTACAAATACACACCGAATTTACTGGTCAAGTGGCACGAATCGCTTGCTGGCACCATATTCTCGATGCTGGCCTTGCAGCTGACCAAGCTCGGTTTCGTCTGGTATCTGTCTTTCGGCACCGACAGTTACAGCCTTATCTATGGTTCACTGGGAGCAGTTGTCGCCTTTTTGCTCTGGGTATATCTGTCTTCGTGCATCATATTGATTGGCGGACACGTCAGCTCGGCAGTAGCTTTGTATTTCAGACCGGCACGCGAAGTAAGCTCACCCGGAGATCCGCCTGCTTTTATTTAAAGCAAACGCTACCACTTTTCGACAGCTTTTTTTTCGCTTTTCATGCTCAATGAAATTCGACGCCGGGCAGCATCTACTTCGAGAACACGCACCATTACCTTCTGTTGAACCTTTATTATATCAGCCGGATCTTTAACAAACTTGTCAGCAAGCTGGCTTATATGCACCAGTCCATCCTGATGCACACCAATATCAACAAAGGCGCCAAACTGCGTAACATTGGTGACGATACCAGGCAAAACCATACCAGGCATCAGATCTTTGATCTCGTTGACACCCTCGGCAAAAGTAAAGGTTTCGAATTTTTCACGCGGGTCAAGTCCTGGCCGGGCCAGCTCTTTTATAATATCGTTGAGAGTCGGCAGACCAATCTCCTCGCTTACGTAGTCCTGCAGCTTGATTTTCTGACGAATTTCGGGACTTTTTATAAGATCGGCAACGGAACAACCATTATCTTTGGCCATTTTTTCGACAATTTTATAGCTCTCAGGGTGTACTGCGCTGTTATCTAGCGGATTATCGCTGTTGCGAATGCGCAAGAAACCAGCGGCCTGTTCAAAAGCTCTTGGCCCGAGTCGGGGCACTTTGTTGAGCTGTCGGCGGTTTTTGAACGGACCATTTTCCTCGCGCCAGCCAATGATGTTTTTGGCCAGCTGCGGCCCAAGGCCGGCTACATAACTCAGAATCTGCTTACTGGCAGTGTTAACTTCAACACCAACGCCGTTAACACAGCTCATGACTACGTCATCAAGACCTTTTTTGAGTTTTCCCTGTTCGACATCATGCTGGTACTGGCCGACACCTATAGATTTGGGATCTATCTTAACAAGCTCGGCCAGAGGATCCATAAGGCGGCGCCCAATCGAAACAGCGCCGCGAACAGTAAGATCCTGCGTCGGGAATTCTTCGCGGGCAACTTCAGAGGCGCTGTAAATCGAAGCGCCGCTCTCGTTGACCATTACCACAGGAATTGCAGCGGGTAACTGCAGGCTTTTAATGAATGCTTCAGTTTCACGACTGCCAGTGCCATTACCAATTGCTATAGCCTCGACTTTGTGGCGATCGACGAGCTTTTTTATCAAAGCCGCTGAAGCGACGCGAGCCTGATCTGACTGGGAAATGAAAATAACATCGTTATCAAGCAGTTTGCTCTGCTGGTCAAGACAGACAACTTTGCAGCCGGTTCTAAAACCAGGATCTATGGCCAGAACGGCTTTTTGGCCCAGCGGAGGTGCCATAAGAAGTTCGCGCAGATTGGCGGCAAACACTCTAATTGCCTCTTCTTCAGCGCTTTCACGCAATTTCTTGCGAAATTCATTCTCAATCGATGACGAAAGCAGTCGTTTGTAGGAGTCTTCAATGGCTTCGCGAACCTGTTCCCAGGCTGGGCAGAATGCCTGGCGATAAAAGCGGCTCAGCGAACGAGCGGCCTTTTCGGCATCGGGTTGCATAGAAACCTTTAGAAAACCTTCGTTTTCGCCACGCAATATGGCAAGAAGTCGATGCCCGGCAATTTTAGCGGCTGGTTCCTGCCAATCAAAATAGTCACGAAATTTAGCACCGGCGCTCTCTTTGTCCTTAACAAGCTTTGATACCAACACAGCTTCAGCGGCGAACTGCTCGCGCAGAGAAGCTCTGACGTCAGCATTCTCGCTGACCATTTCGGCAATTATATCGCGGGCCCCCTGCAACGCATCGTCGCCAGATTCGACGCCCTTTTCGACAGAAACAAACTTCGCAGCGACAGTTGCCGGATTAATGTCAGCAGACTGCTGCAACAGTATCTGCGCCAGTTCTTCCAGCCCTTTTTCGCGGGCAATAGTGGCGCGCGTGCGTTTTTTGAGGCGATAAGGCAGATAAATATCTTCCAGTTCGCTTATTATAGCGGCTTTATCAATTTTAGCAGTCAATTCATCCGTCAGCAGGTTTCGTTCTGTGAGTGATTTAACGATGGCTTCGCGGCGTTTATCGAACTCGGCAAACTGTTCGAGTCGGTCTCTGATCGTCTGAATCTGAACCTCGTCGAGAGATCCGGTTCTTTCTTTGCGGTAACGCGAGATAAAAGGGATGGTACCGCCCTCGTCGAGCAGCTGCGAAGTTGACATTACCTGCAACGGATTGATTTTAAGCTCATTCGCAATACGGGCAAACCAGTTATCGTTCATCATTAAACCTCAAATTTTAACTGCCCTATCTATATACCTGCCTGCCTCAATCGTCAACCAACCTGTTTTTTTAAGCGTAACGATCATATTGTTGGCTGCTGACATTGATTTCTTAGGGCCATATTCAGGCTTTTTGCGGGTTCAACCGAACTTTCGCAGAATCAGGCCGTTCTTATGGCTTTAGCCGTTAGAACGGCGAATCCGCCAAGGCTGCCCGAGCTCATCTCTCCAGCGACTTGACTTTCTGAATTTGCGGTAACTGTATCCGGCACAAAAAGTTTTTTTATTGCTCTGGCAAATCTGGTATTCTATTAATAATTCAAAGAACAAGATTCTTTTAAAGGTCTGTCTGAATGGAAAATTTACCAAAGAAAAAGCCTGTGGCAGATATAGACAAGCTGCAGATGCTTGGGCGCCTTGTCTCTGGCATAACACACGAGATAAACACACCAATGCACTATCTCGAACACAATCTGACCTTTTTAAAAGTCGCGTTCAATGATCTGTTATCTCTGCAGACACACTGCTGTGAGCTGCTTAAACGAGTTCAATCAGGCGAACAGATCGACGAAAAAACCTGGCAGGATCTTGACAATCTCAAGACCGAGGTTGAGCCGGATTATCTGCAGGTTGAGATTGCCAAGACCCTTGTGCAGTCGCTCGAAGGAATCGACATGGTCTCGCGCATTGTTCTGGCACTCAAAGACTTTTCGCACCCGGCAATGCACGAGTTTTCCCTCACCGATATAAATAAGTGCGTAGATACTGTCTGCACAATTTCGCGACATGAATGGAAAAGGGTCGCCGACCTGCAGCTTGAACTGGCTGGCAATCTGCCTTTTCTGTTTTGTTCGCACGACGAAATACATCAGGTAATGCTCAATCTTATGGTTAATGCGGCACACGCCATTACCGAGAAAAAGGAATCTGGCGCCTATGACCGTGGATTGATAACGGTTTCAACGACTTCGCTTGGCGACCGCGTCGAAATCAAGGTTCGTGACGATGGTGCCGGCATTGCGCCAGAGCATCAGGAACTTATTTTTAAAATGCATTTTACTACCAAAAAAGCTGGCGTTGGCACTGGCGTTGGGCTGGATCTGGTGCGACGGATTGTCGAGGACCGGCACCAAGGCAGCATTAAATTCGAAAGCCGTCTGGGCGAAGGCACTGTTTTTACTATAGTATTGCCGCATCGCCTGCCCGACGGAGTTAAACTGGAGACCAAATGATTCCATACAAACTGCTATTTGTCGACCCAGACAACAACGCTCTCGATGCCTACCGCAGGCTGATCAAGGCGATGCGACCGGCCTGGTCATCAAGCTTCGCTGCGACCGGTCGCGATGCAATGAGTGTAATGCGCAAACTTAAGCCGGATGTATTGGTAACTGAGCTGAATATGACAGTCGAGAACGGTGTCGACCTGCTCAAGACTGTACAAAAATTTTACCCCGATGTGATCAGAATAGTTCTTTCGAGCGAACCTGACGCACAGGCCGAAACAATACTTAACGCCACTCAATCTGCTCATCGTTTTCTGGTTAAACCCTGTAAGGGCGAAAGCCTGATCGCTCATGTCGAGCAGGCGGCCGAGCTTCGCAAAATCATTTTCAGCGAGGAGCTGCGCAAGATTATCGGCGGGATTCCATATCTGCCAAGTCTGCCACAGCTTTATCACGAATTGCTTAAGGCCATGGAATCGCCACTTATTTCGGTCGCCGAAATAGGCGATATAATTGCCCGTGACATGTCCATGACGACCAGAGTATTGCATCTCGTGAATTCAGCTTTTTTCGGGCTGCCACGGCAGGTTTCCAATCCGCATGAGGCGGCGGTAATGCTTGGCCTTAACGTTCTAAAATCTCTGATTCTCTATGTAAAACTGTTTTTTGCGGCACCTGACTCAAAGATACCCGGATTCTCACTTGACGACATGTGGGCACACAGCTCACTCACTGCCAGACTCAGTCGCGATATCGCCAAAGGTCTCGGCGGCAATTCTCATATTCAGGAAGATGCCTTTCTCGCTGGCATGCTGCACGATGTTGGCAAACTGCTGCTGCTTGAGCACCCCAAATATCTCAAATCAGTAATGCTGCGGCAGGCAAACGACGATGATCTGTCATTTGTCGATGCCGAATACAAAGAATTCTCGGCCTCGCATGCCGAGATTGGCGGTTACCTGCTTGGCCTGTGGGGATTACCCGATCTGGTCGTCGAAGCAGTAGCCTGTCATCATCGGCCATCGCAGATTTCTGGCGAGGCTTCGCCGGTTCTGGCCGCCACCCATCTGGCGAATGTGATGCTCTGTCGCCAGGCCGGCGACGAAATAGATTACGACGAAAATCTTTTGAATCAGGGCGAAATCAAAATGATGCTGCCAGACTGGAACCTTCTGGCGACAAGGCTTTATGAAGAACGCAACACAAATTAAACCAAAAATTCTACTGGTTGATGACGAACCGAACATACTGGCTTCTTATAGTCGAGGACTGCGGCGAAACTGGGAACTTGTCACCGCCGGAAGTGGTGAAGACGGGCTGCGAGAAATTCATGACAATGGTCCATTTGCCGTTATTGTCGCTGATTTCAATATGCCGCACATGGATGGAATCACATTTCTCACCTACGCGTTGGCAATGGCTCCAGAAAGCGTGCGGATGATGCTTACCGGGGAAGGCGACTTTCACATTGCCACCAAAGCGGTAAATGAAGGCAATATTTTCAGATTTATGACCAAGCCCTGTTCGCTCGAAAATCTCGAAAAAGCATTATTTGCCGGTCATAAGCAGTATCAGCTATTACAGATCGAAAAAGCAGCCAGACAGCAGGAAATAGATATTGCCGGAGAAATTCAGCAGACCCTGCTGTTTGAACCTGTACCCTATGGCTTAAATGGTGCCGATGTAGCGGCGGTAAGTATTCCATCACAGGGTGTTGATGGAGACTTCATCGATTTCTTTACGTTTTCGTCAACAAAGTTTGATGTTATTGTCGGCGATGTAATGGGCAAGGGCGTTCATGCCGCGCTGGTTGGCGCCGGAACCCGCAATCGCCTGAGTCGAACAATGTGGAGTCTGTCGCGCTGTTCTAAAGAAGATCCCTCGCCGGAAGTAATCATGCAGGCACTCGATGACGCTGTCCAGGAACAGCTTGGCCAGCTGTGCAAGTTCATTACCATGGTTTATGCACGCTTTGATCTGCTTGAAAGGTCGCTAAAATATGTTGATGCCGGGCACATGCCAATTTTATGGTATTCGGCAGCAAAAGAAGAGTGGGCTTCACTTAAAGGTCGAAACTTTCCACTAGGTATTCCAATGATCAGGGCGGCTGAGCAATTCAAGATCTCTTTTTCAAAAAACGACCTGTTTTTGTTCTATTCTGACGGTCTTTCAGAGGGACGCAACCAACAGGGGTGGCAGTATGGTGATAAGCAGTTCATGCATACTATTTCCAAACTGCCAAAGAACTCAGCCAAAAAATTTCTTGAGCTTCTGATCGAAGACTTCAAAAGCTTTGCCGCACGCGATCAGTTTGACGATGACCTGACCATAGTCGTAGTGCGCATTACTGATTAAGACAGACAACTTTTCCCTTTTTTCGGAAAAGGCGCATCGTAGCCATCTGAACAATACTAATCTCATGCGAAACAGATATACTCGCACGAAGCCGCAAAGCCATTTGGCCAAGGATGGCCTTATGCAATTGCGCTCCGGCTCCCCGGCGAGAGCACTGCGGGATATGTGGTTCTGACGGCCAAAGTCAATAAAAGCAGCCTAGCAACCCGGGGTAACCCAATGATTCCTGACAGTAGAGATTTCTCCCTTCGGTCGAAATGACAGCATTTGTTGTCATTCCGAACGAATGTGAGGAATCTCGCTTTGTGTGGGGAGATGACCCGCCCCCCCCTTTTTTTTTGAGCTGTTGCGTGTTTATGATTAAAAATACTGATTATTGTCACAAGTTCTGGTAAGTTGTGAAAGTCTTAAAAAATACAGAAAAAGTAAAGCTTTCAGGAGAACACATGTTTCACAAACCTGCGGATCAAGGTGGAAAAGACCCGGCAGCAACCTTCAAAACAGCTCTCGGCGTCAAAATGTTTATTGGCTACGCTCTCGTTTACGCGGCTTTTATCGGCATAAACGTGGTCAGTCCGTTGTCAATGGAGACCGAGGTCTTCATGGGGCTTAACCTTGCTGTCGCCTATGGTTTTGGACTTATCATACTCGCGTTGGTCATGGCTGTAATCTACAATCAGACCTGCAACAATAAAGAAGCGGAACTTGCCGGTTCTCCAGAAACGAAGGCGGAATAACACATGGAAGTAATGCCAGTAGTATTATTTGCCGCTTTTGTCGGCATGGTTCTCGGATTGTCCTTTTATTTTGCCGGGCAGGCTAAGTCTGCAGCCGGCTATTATGCTGCAGGAGGAACCGTACATTGGTTCGTTAACGGCATAGCATTTGCGGGCGACTATCTCTCTGCCGCATCATTCCTGGGAATCTGCGGCATGATCGCCACCGCCGGTTACGATGGCTTTCTCTATTCTATCGGCTATCTGGCTGGCTGGATCGTTGCGCTGTTTGTGGTTGCCGAGCCAATGAAGCGCCTTGGCAAATACACATTTACCGATGCACTCGACGCCAAATTCAATTCAAAAGGCATTCAGCTTGCCGCCGCTCTCAGCACCATAATTGTATCGCTGTTCTACCTGATCCCACAGATGGTTGGAGCGGGTGTTCTCATCACTCCACTGCTTGGTTTGCCGCACTATGTCGGCGTAATTATTGTCGGCATTGTGGTTATCACAATCGTGGCCTCAGCTGGCATGACCTCAACCACCTACGTACAGTTTCTCAAGGGCGGACTGCTGATAATTTTTTCGACAATGCTGGTCATCGCAACTCTTAATCGGGGTTTCACCACGACACCGGATCAAGGTGGCAAAGTGCCCTTTTACAAGTATGCCACTCTGACAGCCTGCGTAAACGATGGTGCGATAACACCCGACGACACTGCCTGGCAATTTGCCGGCGTTCGCGAAGAAGGCGGCAATTCTCTGGTAAAGCTTGTAAACAGCGGCAAAACCAGCTGGTGGCAGAAAGAAGTAAAGGCAGACAGCAGCCAGATTCTTTTGCACGAGACACAGTATATGGTTCAGAAGGCTGACGGCAGCACCATTGTCAACGGCAATCCAGGCTCACCCGAGAACGCTCTGCGCCCGGTTGGCAACCTCGAATCCATCAGGGGCAAATCAGGCGTAGAAGCACTATCTGGCCCGGTTGGCCCATTTGAATTTCTTGCTGCAATCGGCCATCCAGACACCAGGGTAAAGGGCTGGAAACCCATTAAATTCAGTGAAGACACTGATTCCGTAACCGTATTCGTATCTGAGCTCACAGCCGGCAATCGTATCCTGCGCCCCGGCCTTAAATTCAAGGTCGAAGGTTCCTGGCTGCAGAAGCTCGATTTCATCTCGCTGATGCTCGCCCTGTTCCTCGGCACTGCATCATTGCCACACATTCTGATTCGCTACTACACCGTGCCCAGCCCTGCTGCAGCTCGCAAATCAACCATTGTTGCAATTGCCGCCATTGGCGCTTTCTACATTCTCACCCTGTTTATGGGACTTGGCGCCATGACCAGCGGCACTATCAATCTGCTCGACAACAACATGTCGGCACCGCTGCTCGCCAAATCTTTCGGCGTCTTCCTGTTTTCCGCCATTTCGGCTATCGCCTTCGCCACGGTTCTCGGCACCGTAAGCGGCCTGATCGTTGCGGCTTCCGGCGCGGTAGCCCATGATCTGATGGATCGCTACCTCGGCCTCAATCTTACCGAACACCGCAAGGTCAGAGCCGGCAAGATTTCTGCCGTCGTAATCGGCATCATCAGCATCGTTCTCGGCATCCTCTTTAAGGGAATGAACGTATCGTTCCTGGTCGGCTGGGCTTTCTCGGTAGCTGCTTCGGCCAACCTGCCCTCGATCATCATGCTGCTGTTCTGGAAACGCACCACCGCCAGTGGTATCATCGCATCGATCATCGTCGGCGTCACTTCTGCAATGACAATGATCTTGCTGTCTCCAAGCATGTTCAAGCTTTACGGCCTCAATCCGTCAAGCGCACCCTTCCCGATGGATAACCCAGGAATTTTCTCTATACCAATAAGCTTTGCGGCTCTGATTATTGTGTCACTGATGACTCAACCTAAACAGGAACAGATGCCGGAAGCAGTTACAGCCTGACCTGAAGCTGAAACCCGCAAATAGTCCGTCGGGCAGCTTTGCCCGGCGGCTTTTTTTTGATATGCTGAATCTGTGTAGAGCTTTACGATTATGAAACGGTTCCGGGCAAGGGGTATTGCATGAAGTATTTTCTGGTTCGCAGTGTAATTCCAACTTTGCTGACTATCGCGCTTTTTATCACGGCAATTTTCTTTTTCATGCTGCCGGCACTCGAAAAAAGCATCATGGATCAGAAAAAAGAGATGATCAAAGAGCTGACCACCGCAGCCTGGAACATACTTGCACGTTTTGAATACGACGAGCGGAACGGCGTAATGACACGCGAACAGGCACAAAAACTGGCAATTGAAGCGGTTCAGAATCTGCACTACGGCCAGGGCATGAAAGACTATTTCTGGATCAACGACATGCACCCGCGCATGATCATTCACCCTTATCGAACCGACCTCAACGGCAAAGACCTGACCAATATCACCGACCCATCAGGGAACCATTTGTTCGTCAGATTTGTTGAGATCGTAAAAGCACAAAACGCCGGATATGTTGAATATCTCTGGCAGTGGAAGGATGATCCCACCAGAATTTCGCCGAAACTCTCTTATGTAAAGGGTTTTGAACCTTGGGGCTGGATCGTCGGCACCGGCGTTTACCTTAACGATGCGCGACAGGAAATTGATTCGATCAGAAACAACCTGATTTTCTTTTCGAGCGCGATTCTTTTAATTGCGACCGGACTTCTTGCTTTTCTGCTGGCCGGAAGCTATCTGTCAGAAAAAAGGCGTAAATTTGCCGAACTGAACCTGCGCGAAAGCGAGGAAAAATACCGCGTTCTCGTTGAATCTGCCGGTGAATACATGATCATGTCGCTTTGCGGCCAGGATCTATTTGCCAACAACAGCATGCTCAGGCTGCTCGACTATTCGGCAGAAGAGTTCATGCAGAAAAATATTCTTGAGATAGTTGAAATGTCGCCAGCTGAAAAAGCTCTTGGCTACCCCTACTCTGTCGCGCTGATGAAGGGCGAAGCCTACCCACATCAGTATGAAACCTGGCTGATCAAAAAGAGCGGCGAGCGCTACCGGATCATGATGTATCTTTCGAGTATTCCTCAGGGCAATAAAGCGGGCTATCTCATGATCGCCTCTGAAGTGACAACCCAGCAGGAAAGAGTTATCCGCCAGGATCGACTACTGGAAGAACTGCAACGCAGTTTTTTGTATTTTCACCAGCGCATAGCAGATCTGGCCAGTCTGCCGGCGATAATATGCCCTACCGGCGAAACCCTGCAGTCGGTTGCGCGGCATTTTCAGCCCGAAGGCATAGACGCAGTGCTGGTAGAAGACAGTAGCGGCATCCGAGGCGTACTTTCGCTGCAGACTTACATTCAGATGCTGCTCACCGGCCACTATGATCTTAAAAAGACTACTCTTGCCGACATAAAGCTCGAAGAACCCGTCTATGTCGATGAATCGTCCCTGCTTTTCGATGTTTACCTCAAGATCGAGAAAAGCGATTTTAACCATGTATTTGTAGTTAATAGCAGGGGTACTCCAGTCGGTCTGGTAAACAACCACAGCTTTATTTTTCTGCAGAATTATTCACCCACTATTCTGCTGCGCGAAATTCAGCTAACAACCAGTGAAGAAGCGCTAACCACCGCAAACCGGATGTTACCAGAACTGACCAGAGTTTTTATCAATAATCAGATTGGCGTTGGCCATCTGAGTCGCCTGATCAGCGACGTGGCCGATCTAATTCTTGAAAAGGCAATCGAACTTTCGCTAAAAAAGCTTGGGCCGCCGCCGGCAGATTTCTGTTTTATGGTTCTGGGCAGTCAGGGAAGACGCGAGCAGACTCTATGCACCGACCAGGATAACGCAATAATATTTGCCGATGTTGAAGAAAAAGACAAAGATCAGGCACAGCAATATTTTCTAAAACTCGGCGAAAGCGTCTGTACATTGCTTGATCGCAGCGGTTATAAGTATTGCGACGGTGAAATCATGGCAAAAAATCCAGCGTGGTGTCTACCACTAAGCGGATGGAAAACGAATTTCTCGACCTGGATAAACACCCTCGAAGCCAAAGACCTTCTGCAGGCCAAAATTTTCTTTGATTTTCGTGTGGTCAACGAGCCCGGCAACCGCTCAGCTTACCTGGTAGAAAAATTGCAACAACATCTCGAAAATGAACTTGCCAACAGTCCGCGCTTTTATTTTCTGCTGGCCATCAACATCCTGCAATACGATCCACCATTAGGCTTTTTTGGCGACTTCATCGTTGAAACCAGAGGTCAGCATGCTGACGTGCTCGACATAAAAAGCGTGCTGAGCATGATTATCGATTTTACCCGAATTTATGCTCTCAAATATGGCATTCGCGCCAGAAATACTCACGAAAGACTTATGACACTAAATGAACTTGGCGTATTGGGCACTCAAAGCCACGACGACCTTGAACGCGCGCTTAACTACCTGATGACAATCAGGCTCGAAAATCAAGCCGAAGAGGTGAATCAGGGTCTCAAACCAGATAACTACATCAAGCCTGATCGGCTTACTTCCATCAATCAAAAGATTCTCAAAGAGATTTTTGCACAGATCAAAAACTTTCAGGTAAAGTTGAGTTACGATTTTACCGGCACGATGGGAGCTAAATAGCCTGATGCTTCTCATTATAGGCGACGTGCACAGCCAATACCAGGTGATCAACGAGCAGATAAGCTTTGCCGAAGAAAAGATCGGGCAGGCGCTCGATGCCGTGATTGTTCTTGGCGACCTCGGGATATATGAACAACAGCTCAAAAAGTTCTTCGGTAAAGAGGGCGGGCATTTTCTGCGCAAGGTTTACTTTATCGATGGTAACCACGAAGAGTTTTCTCAGTTCGATCATCTGGTCGAAAAGTATCAGCACCATCTGACCCACCTGCCGCGCGGTCACGTTACGCAGATCTGCAGCCACAGGTTTTTATCGCTCGGCGGAGCACGTTACATGGATGCTCTTAACTCGCCATCCGGCTCTGAAATCAAAGACTGCGATATCGCCAGATGTCTGGCGCACAAATCAGGCGAAGTTGACTTTGTCCTTACCCATGATTGCCCGGCCGGAATCGGGGTGCCAAACGCTCCCGGGCTTGAATTCTATGGTAACCCTGGGTTTGAACGTGGCGAAGAGCTTATCGAGCATTTCAAGCCGCAGAAATGGTTTTTCGCACACTACCACCGCTGGTTCGACTGTAAAATAGGGAAATCAGAGTTTTACGGCCTGCCCGAGAGCTGGAAAGGTTTTGGACTGCTCGACGAACAGGGCAACTACGAAGCCGTCGAGCACGCGGTCGCCAAACACGAAGACTGGCTGCAAAGCTTTATCAGAAAAATCTTCAGTCTCTAAATCAGCCTGGTCAGTCGGCGAGTGATTCTGGCTTCCAGATTATCTTACCTATTTCTGAGATATCATAGCCTGGAAGATTCTGCAGATGCCTCGGCATACGGGTTTGTTCGAAATATGCGACGAAGTCTCTTACGATACGACTTTCCCATTGGCCAGCAGGGACAATCAGATTGAATGGTTCTTCAAAAACCGGAATGAACTTGAGCTTGAGCATTTCAGAAACATTCTGGATACCGAAAGACGCGTCAGCTTCACCAGATAAAACTTTCATCGCAGCACCGACATGCGACTGTGCCTCGGGAGGAGCAGAAGCATCTGGTTTCACATTGATTCCATGCTCCTTGAAAAGCTGGTCGACAAGGATTCTGGTGCCAGAGCCCTGGTTTCTGTTGGCAAAGCGCAGCCCCCTGGCAAAAATTTCTTTAAAAGATTTGATGGAATGCGGGTTGTCAGGCAGAAGATAAACGCCCTGCTTTCTGTTAAAAAGCCTCATCACCACATAATCAGTGCGATTAAGGTATCTATCAAGAAACGATAATGAATATTGCCCATCCTGATCGGCGATATGTACACAACTCATGGTAGCGCGCCCGTTTTTTAGCATTTTAATGCCATTGACGCTGCCAACTGCTGCGCAAAACGCGGTGTGAGAACTGTCGCGGTTATAGTGGTCGATTATTTCTCTGAACAGAAGGTCGTCACTGCCAGATATCAGTATGTTTTTCTGCAGTTCAGTATTCTGGTGAATCCAGCGGTCTATTATTTCCTGAGCAAAGATGATTTTGCCGCCAAGCCGGGTAAAGGGTATATCGCAGTCTTTAACCAGCTGGTAAATCTTTTTTTCGTTTATGTTGAGATATGCAGAAACTTCTTTTGTCGAAAGGATGCGCATCTGGCTTACTCCTCCTCAGGTCTGGGCGTCACGACAAGTATAACTTAAATGCAGTAAAACCCTCAGCAAAATTTGTTCTCCAGTACGTTTCTGAACTGTGCTGCATTTGACACTCTGGCGACGCCGGGTTAGTATTAGGTGTGAATAGTGCCTATTTGTTAGAATATTGTAATTTGATGGAGTTCCAATGATTCCTGCTCGCATTTCTTTGTCTTTAAGACTTAAAATACTACTGGTCGGCCTGGCCATACTGGGATTATGCCTGACCGGCCAAGCCGAACAGTCTTCTGGAAAACAGAAAGAAACTCTTGAAGCAGCTTCATTGTGCTCTATTGCCGTATTTTCATCCGGCATACAGGTAGCCACAGCTGCATCTGAACTGCTTACATCACTGGAATCGGTAAATCTGACTCTTCCTGACGCGCAGAAAGTTCAGAGCGGGCCACGCCTTATCGATCTGCTGACAGCGCTTAAAATAAGCGACTACAAGCAGATAACAATATATGGCTATGCCAAAGGCCGACTGGCAACTGCCGAATACACGATTTTAAAAGAGAAATTGCATGAGCGCATAATACTGAGCTTTTCGCGCCGGGGCACCGCCAAACTAGTAGTACCCGAACTCGCTTTTGACGACTGGATAGTTGACGTCTACAAACTGGAGACAGAATGAAACGAGTTGTCTACATAGGTATCGATGACACCGACAATCTCGAGAGCATCGGCACTGGACGAGTTGCGCGCGGTCTGGGAAAGCACCTTGAAGACCTTGGCTTCGGGAACTCGCTCGGCGTAAGCAGACATCAGCTTCTAGTCCATCCCGAGATCCGCTATACTTCACACAATAGCTGCAAGGGACTGACACTTGAGAGCGACAAAGGATTGCCTGAGTTTTTCGAGCCCTGCATCAACTACATGAAAAGCTGCTGGCAGGAAGGCTCTGACCCGGGCCTGTGCATTTGCGAGCAGCTGCAGATCAAATCAGAGATCAACGAATTTGGCTTCAGGGCCGTAAAAGAGCTTCTCAGCAAGGACGAAGCCTACGGTCTGGCGCAAAAACATGGAATTTTTCTACGTGAACTTGGCGGAGACGGGGGCGGCGTAATCGGCGCCCTGTCGGCAGTTGGCCTGCGCTCAACCGGCAATGACGGCAGACTGGTTGAAGTAAGAGGAATCAGAGATTTAAAAGGCATTTTGTCTGTTGCCGATATTCTGAGCAAATCAGGCATTGCTTCAGTACAGGACACCAAGGGAAACAAACTTGGCAACAACGAGCTCATAGACAGCCTGGACTGGATAAGACCAACTCTGGTCAACTGGCAACCGGTTTTGCGCGTAGCTCAGCAGACCGACGACCAGGGAAAAACTAGCTGGATTCCAGCAGAGAGAGCGTTCAGAAACGCAGGAGGAAAACGAGATGACTGATAAATGCATGATTGCAAATGAGCATGGAGTAATGATCGGCTTGTGCGGCAAAGCCAAGTCCGGCCTTTTACTACAAATTCTGGGTATTGTTCTTTTTGGAGCGCTGGCAGCCGTAGGCAAAAAGGCAACGATGGACCTCGGCATTGCAGGACACAGCGCCCTGCTCTGGCTAAGCGTAATGGTCGCCGGTCGAGCGCTGATTCAACGCGATGGCGCCGGTTTCGCGATCGGTCTTTCTACCGCACTATGGGGAATGCCTGCGGGCTTCAATAATTCTCTCCTGCACAATATCGGTCTATATGGCACAACCGGCCTGGTGCTTGACCTGGCAGCCCGCAGCTCTTTGCTCGACCTGAGACATCCACTCGGCGCAATTGTCGGTGGCGCCCTGGCGCACATGGTCAAGTTCGGATTTATTCTCGGCAAAGCCTCAATCAGCGTTACCGCCCGCCGCTTTGTGCTCATGGGCGTTCTACAGTCTGCGACTTTGCACCTGTTTTTTGGACTGGTAGCAGGCCTGGCCGGATTTGGGATCTGGAGCCTGTTCAAGCCGCGCATGAAGAGGTCAAACAACAGCACAGACTGATTTTCCCGGATTAACAAAAGCATCAAACCGCCGCCCGTCTGATCGGGCGGCTTTTTGTTCTTGTAATTTTCGTACATTTATTGTAATAATTTGTCATTATTAAAGACTTTTACGACTTGGAGTTCCAAATGAAATCAAGATATGTTTTTATATTATTATCCTTAACGCTGCTGCTACCCTGTATTTCTTCAGCGGCCGACACTTCTTATGCGGGCGTATTCAAGCTCGATGAAATAGTCATCGAAGATACCCGGCCTGAACTTGAAAGTTCTAGCCGGGTGCGGGTTATAACCGACGAAGAACTAGACCAGAGAGGAGTGCGAACGCTTGACGAAGCACTTGAGTTGTTGCCAGGCATCAACGTCAGAGTTGGAAACGGTGGCGCACCACGCCTCGACATTCGCGGCTACCGGGCACGCCACGTGGCATTGCTGCTCGACGGCATTCCGCTCAACTCAACCTATGACGGACAAATGGATCCAAGGCTTATTCCGGTTGAGATTATAAAAAAAATCAAGGTATCTTATGGAACCAGCTCAGCTATATATGGCTCAGGCGCGCTTGGAGGCGTAATCAACATCATCACTAAGAGTGGCGCCGAAGAAACCGACAAACTGTTTCTACAGACCGAAACCGGCACACGGATTCAGCAATATGGTCTGCTGCGCGCAAGCGGCAAAGAAGGCGACTTCGACTACTTTCTCGGTCTGAGCAACGAGTTGCGAAACGGCTATGAACTGTCGAACAACTTTACTCCAACCAGCACTGAGGATGGCGGGCGCCGCGAAAACAGCGATGCACGCAGATCTTCACTGCTTCTCAAAGTCAATCTTACCCCTTCCGAGCGCTGGAAATATGGCGTTACCGTTGGCCAGCAGCAGGCAGAATTCGGGTTGCCGCACTCAACAATAAACGACAATACCGATCTGTTTGCCAGTCGCGCAAAATATGAAAGAGTTGATTACGCACGCACCGACATGATTCAGCTGTCTGCCGCCTATGACGCGCCAGGTCCGTGGGAATTCAAACTGTGGCACTACTATAACCACATGGAAGAAGAAACAAACGGTTATGATGACGCAACTTATTCAGGCATGACTGATTACACCGTTAAAGGGACCTTCCACCAGAATTCAAAGACCCGGATCAGCGGGCAGAGCCTGCAGGCAATACGTTCGATCGGCGAAGACTCCTCACTGGTGTTCAGCCTGAAGACCGACCGCAGCGACTGGGATTCTTACGGTCAAATCAGGGATCGCATTGTCGGGGATGGCAACTATGGAATCAGAGCTTTCATTAACGATCGCTATCTCAAAAACCAGGCAATTGCGATGGAATACAACCTGGCGGCAAGCGACAAAATCGACATCAATCTTGGTGGCAGCCTGAACAGTCAGAAACGCCAGGATCGCGATGATCAACAGGGAAACGAATTCAACATTGGCGTATCGCGCGAATTTGGTGAAAAAACCAGCGCCCACATTGCTGCCGCAAGAAAAATCAGGTTTCCCGCGATTCAGCAGCTGTATGATGCAGTCAGCGGCTCACCAGATCTTGATCTCGAAAAGGCCATGAATTACGAAGCAGGCCTGACCCATGACTTTAACAAGGAAACCTCTGGCAGTCTGACTGTTTTTCATAGCACCGTCGAAAACTATATCGAGAAAAATGATGACATTGTGCCGGTCTATGAAAATTTTCAAAAATACCTGTTCAAGGGCGTCGAATTATCAGCAAAACATCAGTGCAAAAGACCTCTGCTGCTGCGAACCGCTTTAACCCTCATGAAATCAGAAGAAGTAGACTCTACTGTTGGCAGAGATGAGTTGCAGTACCGTCCAAAAACCAAGTTTTCGCTTTCTGGAACCTATAATGCCAAAAATGGCCTCGAAACCTATTGTGAGTTTCTGTACATAGGTGGTCAGAATTTTTATACCAAGAAAGCGCCCTACCAGAAAGCCAGCCTCAACGAAATCAACCTGACTAATATCAGATTTTCAAAGCCGGTGCGCTACGACTCACTGCATGTTTACCTGGGCGTAGACAACCTGTTCGACAGAAATTATGAAACCTCATACGGAGTTCCGGCACCGGGTCGATTCTGGTATCTCGGACTGCAGGCAAAACTGTAACCCGCCACCTTACAAAACAGCATATAAAAATCCCCCGACTTTAACAGCCGGGGGATTTTCATGTCAGGCGCAGTTGCTGCGCAATACTGATAAGCTACTTCATCACACCAACTGAGAAATTTCGCCAGGTGCCAGTTGACTTAGTGACAATGCAATACACTTCGCCGGCAGCGTCTACACCAGCAGAATAAGTGCCCGCATCAACACCAGTCAATGTTATGCCACCTTTGTCGATCGTATAATCATAGGTCTTGAGCGCATCAGGCGTTGCATATTCGGTTCTCTGCTCACTCTGGGAGTAAGCACTACCCGCAGCTGAAACCAGAGCACCAGTCGAATAGGAGTTATAAACGCTGCTATCAACACCAGCATTAACACATGCTTCGACAGAGTTGCCGCTCCAAGCGGTAGCACCCTGCCTTACGCCAACCGCGAAAATGCAGCGGCCACCGGCCGTGTAACTGATATACGCAAACATGTTTCCAGCAGGATCAATCTGGGTGTATTCGTTTTTGGGCGAAGCACCGTTAAAAGTCACTTTGCCTCCGGTGGCAACAGCGTAGGTGCCGGCAGTAAAAGTGCTGGCAAGAGTGTCTGGATTAAACGAAGACGTTACGGTAAATCCGCCTTCGCCGTCAAATTTCAGCGAATAGGCCTGAACGACTGGCTGAGACGGCTTATACGAGACATCAACAGCGTCTGAATATTCAAAAACACGATATGTGCCCTTCAGCGTAGCATTGGTGGCAGCGGTCGGTTTTTTGATAAACAGGCCGACATAGGGGGTTCTGTTCCAAACGTGAACCATTGCGACATTGCCAGATGCCGAGACCGCACCGCGGTTTTTGGTCACAGTAGAGAAGGTCAGATCGCCTTTGCTTTCGATGACTGTATAGTTTGATTCGGTGTCGACCAGCGTTGAATCAGAATTGACCTTGACCGTTTCAGTGATCTTGCCATCAACAACAGAGACATCGCTTACTCCAACCCAGCGCTTAGCGGCAAGAGCGTTAACAAAGAATGCACGGTAATCGCCGGTGAAATGAGTCAGCGCCACTTCAACAACCTTGATGTTTTCCAAGGCCGTCTTTATTTCAGCGTCAAGCGTCTGAAGGTTCAGCGCGGCAGTCTCATTTATGACCCCATTGGCATCAATAATTAACCCCTGAATCGCTTTTTTAAGCTTTGTTAAATCCACTGTCATTTCGTCTATAGTCTTGGTGGTATTTTGGGACCAGGCTTCATAAACCAATGCTTTTGCAGTCGAGTCATAATTTATCTCTGCATTTTTGATGTCGGTGATATTAGTCTCACCGGCTACAACAGTAGCATGACTGATGCGTTTCATTATGGCCGGAGCATCGGCAGCAGCGCCTTTGGCAACAATCTCGACAGTTACCCGATGGGTACCGGGAGCTACCGAATTAACCACAACACTTGCAAGTTCAAGAAGATCGGTGCCACTGGCATAACTGAGATCATACAACAAGGGCACCCCATCATCGATTTTCACGCGAGCCTGGAATTTGTCGGCAACGACAGCCCGAACTTCGGCGATCTCGTTGTCACGCAAGGCAGCAAAAGTTTTGTCACTGCCGGAATCAGCAAACGCCGAAACCAGGATTTCACCGGTGAGCGGCACCGAATAGCCACCGTCATCGTCATTGCCACCCATACAGCCAACCAGAGCAAGTAGAGAGACAACAAGAAACAAGGCAAACAAACGACTCAAAACTTTCACAGAGACCTCCAGCAGATTTGTTTGCAGAATCCTAACACGCCAACTCAAGTTTTATAAACAAAAACTAAGAATATTGGTTTTTATTTAAGACTATTTGTTCTTTTTGGTCCATATTTCTCCTGCCTACCGACGTTTTCAATCATGACAGAAGAAGGCAGGCAACTAAAAACAACAAACAGCGAAGATCTTCGCTGCTGCTCAAGCATGGGCTTTATTCCTGCGCCTGCTGACGGATGGAGCCTTGCGACCCCGCTTCTCCGGGACCATCTACAGAGTCTTAGAGACTACCGATACCTATTACCTTTGGTGTTTTGATAGTCGGGTGGTTTTCGGGAACCATGATCGAGATCGGTGCGGGCATACCGGCGGTGCCTTTTTTCTTGGCGATCCAGATTTTGTAGACCCAGCCGGCAATGGCGCTCTCGCCGTAGCCATCCCCGTTTGAGCGGCGCTTGTTGACCCGGGTAATTTCGAGCGGCATGGCATAAAACTTGAAGTTTTCGAAGTCTTTTTTCAGAGAAAAACGTGGCAAATCGATATCCAGAGCTGTACCGGCTGGATTAACCAGGCCACCGCCGGCGATTGCGAAAAAAGTTTCCGCGCATTTTTCAAGCGTTTCTGAACTCAGTATTGTGGCGTAATCATTTAGAACCTGGAGGACCTCGGCTGGGAGTTGATTGACAGAAATGTCATCCTGTTTGCCCTGTGCAGACGCTTCAAAGCTGCTAAAACTACCTATCAAAAGGAAAACCAGGACTACAGACAACATCTTTTTCATTATAATCTCCCGTGACATATCTAAACTCGTCTACAGAACCTCAAGGCGCTTTATGGCCTCGACAAAGTCTTCGCGGTGACCGAAGGCCGAAAACCTGATAAAGCCTTCGCCTGCTGGGCCAAAACCTGCGCCTGGCGTAGTTACGATCTGGCATTTTTCGAGAATTTCGGTAAAGACTTCCCAGGATTTGCGACCCTCAAAATGCGCCCAGACGTAAGGTGCATTAACGCCGCCACAGCTTTTGATGCCCTTTTTGTCGAGCGCCTGCTTGATAATTTTTGCGTTTTCCATGTAGTAGTTGATCAGGCTTTTCATTTCGGCAAGCCCCTCGTCTTCGAGGGCTGCCATACCACCGTACTGGGCAATATTCGACGCACCGTTGAACAATGTGGTCATGATGCGGTTCCAGTCGTTGCGCACTGGCGTACCGTCGTCGAATTTCAGCTGATCCGGAACAACCGTCCAGCCGAGGCGAACGCCGGTAAAGCCCACAGGCTTAGAAAACGAGCTGACTTCGATTGCGACTTCGCGCGCGCCCTCAATCTCGAAAATCGATCTGGGCAGAGTTGGGTCAGAGATGTATTCGCTATAAGCAGCATCAAATATGATTATCGAGCCGTTTTTGCGGGCGAAATCAACCAGTTTCTTAAGTTGCTCTCTGCTGGCAACAGCGCCGGTTGGGTTATTCGGCGAGCAGAAATAGATCAGATCAGTTCTTTGCTGGTTGCTCAAATCAGGAAAAAAGTCGTTTTCGAGGCAGCATTTCATATAAACAATGTTGTCAAAATGCCCACGCGCCTCATTGAAAGGGCCAGTCACCCCGGAAATAACTGAACCATCAACGTAAACAGGGTATGACGGATCTTGTATGGCAACAGTAACTTCGTTGCCAAACATGGTCTGCAACCTCCCGATATCGCACTTGGCGCCATCAGAGATGAAAACCTCGTCGCCCTTAACAAGGCCATGGTAAAGTCTTTCCGCCAGTCGGGCGCGGAATTCCGTGATCCCCTGCTCATCACCGTAACCGCTGTAACCTTCGCGGGTACTGAGTCGGGTCACTTCTTTTCTGAGTCCTTCGACCACGTGCGGAGTCAGCGGTTCGGTCGTATTGCCGATACCGAGGCTGATAATCTTTGCCGAAGGGTTTTTCTGCAGATATTCGCGTTTGCGCCGGTTAATCTCGGGAAAAAGATAACCAGCCGTCAGTTTCGCCATGTTTTTGTTGCGTTTAACCATAATTATGCCTTAAATCCTTCGAGTTCGTTGAAATCAAGAGTTGCGAAGTAGTCTGCAATGGTCTCAGCGCGTCTGATTTCGGTTATTTCACCGTTTTCACGCAGCAGCAGTTCCGCTGATCTGAGTTGACCATTGTAATTGAAACCCATGGCGTGACCATGCGCACCAGTAGAATGTATCACAAGGACATCGCCGATTTCCAGCTCAGGCAGCATGCGCTCAACCGCGAACTTATCGTTGTTCTCGCAGAGCGGGCCGGTAACATCATATTTGAAATTCGACGGCAGCTTTTCTTTGCCAAGCACACTGATGTGATGATAAGAGCCATAGAGTGCGGGTCGCATCAGATTAGCCATACTGGCATCGAGTCCGGCATACCTGCGATAGATATTCTTGATATGCCTGACCTTGCTGACCAGCCAACCAAAAGGCCCGGTGATCATGCGCCCGTTTTCCATGACAATTTCTAGCGGAGCGAGACCGTTGCCGACAATCAGCTGATCATAATCTCTTTTAATCTGCCGCGAGACCAGTTCGAGATCGATTTCTTTGTCGCCAGGATGATAGGGAATGCCGTAGCCACCGCCAAGGTCGATCATCTCGATCCTGATCCCGGTTTTCTGATGTATTTCTACGACCAGCTCAAACAACATTCTGGCAGTGCCAATGTGGTATTCTTCGCCAAGTTCATTTGATGCGACCATGGTGTGCAGCCCAAAGCGCTTTACCCCTTTATCTCTGGCAATTTTGTAAGCTTCAAAAATCTGCTCGCGGGTCAAGCCGTATTTGGCTTCTTCGGGAGCACCGATAATCACGTTGCCTTCTTTAAGCTTACCCGGATTATATCTGAAGCTTATAATCTCAGGCATGCCACAAGCTGTTTCGAGAAATTCGATATGGCTGATGTCGTCGAGATTGATTATTGCACCAAGCTTTCTGGCTGCGACAAAATCCTCGGACGGAGTGTTGTTTGACGAAAACATAATATTTTCGCCGATTATACCGGTCTTTTCGGCCAACATCAGCTCAGCCAGCGAACTACAGTCTGCGCCCATGCCTTCTGCCTTGAGCACTTTCATGATAAACGGGTTGGGCAAGGCCTTTACGGCAAAGTAATTTTTGAAGCCAGGCATCCAGGAGAACGCCTGCTTAAGTCTTTTTGCGTTTTCCCTGATCTGCTTTTCGTCATAAAGATGAAATGGCGTCGGGTATTTTTTAAGCAGTTCGAGCGTCTGTTCTTTGGTAAATGGGTATTGTCTGAGCATAATTAATCAAAGTATCCTTTTGCCTTAAGCAACTCGGCGTTGAGAATGCCTCCACCCGCCGCGCCACGAACGGTATTGTGCGAAAGTCCGACAAACCGTATATCGAAAACATTGCATTTTCTGAGCCGGCCGACGCTGACTGCCATACCCTTGTCGGCGTCGCGATCCTTGCGAGGCTGTGGCCGGTTGGGTTCGTCGCGATAAATTATCGGCTGTATCGGTGCAAAAGGCAGATTCAACTGCTGCGGCAGCGACTTGAATTCACGCCAGATTCGTTTAATTTCTTCGAGTTCTGGCTTTTTATCGCCAAATTCGAGACTGACACAAGCGGTGTGACCATCGATCACTGGCACCCGGTTGCAATGCGCCGAAATTTTGATCGAATCGTCATTAACAATTTTGCCATCCGCAATTTTACCAAGAATTTTATGGGGCTCATTTTCTGACTTCTCTTCTTCGCCGCCGATGAAAGGCACAACATTGTCGACCATGTCGAGCGAAGGCACGCCCGGATAGCCGGCACCCGAGACCGCCTGCATGGTCGTGATAATCATCTTTTTGACTTCATAATCGGCTTGCAGCAGCGCAAACACTGGTGTCATATAACTTTGCAGCGAGCAGTTCGGTTTAACGGCGATAAAACCCTTTTGCCAGCCGCGCTTGCTTTTCTGGGCATTGATAATACCGATATGTTCGTGGTTGATCTCTGGTATCAGCATCGGCACATCTTCGCTTCCACGATGAGCAGAAGCGTTACTGACAACCGGAATACCCAGGCCAGCGTAGGCGTTTTCTAGCTCACGCGTTTTTTGCTTGTCCATGTCGAGCGCAGAAAACACGAAAGCGCATTTATCGGCGGCCAGAGCTGGATTGTTGGCATCCTGCACGATCAGGGCGTTGACACCTGCCGGAACATCCACCGCCATCTGCCATCTGCCGGAAACCGCTTCGTGATATGTTTTGCCAGCACTGTTGGGTGATGCCGCAACATAAGTCACTTCGAACCAGGGATGCCGCTCAAGCAGACTGATATACTGCTGCCCGACCATGCCGGTTGCGCCAAGAACTCCAACTTTTATTTTTTCCATATTACCTCTTTTTTGTCATTGGTCAGTCCGCTCGCAAACCACAGGATAGGAGAGCAACTGCCGAAGACGCAAAAAATAAGAAAATTGAGATCTCTCCCTTCGGTCGAGATGACATCCTTTGCGGCTTAGCGCGATTACGTTCATTTTTCATGGGATTGGTATTGACCATGTGAATTTACCTGTCGTTTTCGAAGAAGGCCTTGTGCAGCTCCCGTATGCAGGGATCGGCTTCATCATCATCGATGATGAAGCTGATGTTTACCTTCGAAGCGCCCTGCGAAATCATCTGAACATTTATATTACCAGCATTGAGCACGTCAAAAGTGCGCTCAAGTATTTCTGATGAGCGTTTCACATTGCCAACCATAGTGATCATGGTTTTGCCGGTTTTTATATTGACGTTGGCGATCTTTTCGAGCTCGCTTTTAAGGCCTTCTATGCCGTTTCCCTTGTTATCAAGAGTCACCGAAATACTCACCTCGCTGGTTGCCAGCATATCGACCGAAATCTTCTGTTCATCAAAAATCTGAAAAACTTTGGCAAGAAAGCCATATTGCCCGAGCATGCGCGTCGAAACGATATCGACTACGGTAACATTTTTCTTGAAGGTCAGCACCCGCAGCATCTCATCTTTATCGTCGAGGCGGCTTAGAATTAGCGTACCGGGATGAGTCGGGTTATACGAGTTCTTGACTCTCACCGGAATTTTTCTGCTCATCGCCGGAACGATAGAACGCGGGTGCAGCACCTTGGCGCCAAAGTAAGCAAGTTCTGTAGCTTCTTCGAACGAGATATTCTTAACTGGCTGCGCATGTTTAACAATGCGTGGGTCCGTGGTTAGAATGCCGTCAACATCTTTCCAGACCTGGATTTCTTTGGCGTGAAGAGCGGCACCAAGCACAGATGCGGTTAAATCACTGCCGCCACGGCCGAGAGTCGTGATGTTGCCATTTTTATTCTTGGCAATAAAACCCGTTATTATAGGCGTGAAAGCGTAATTGTTTTCGAGATGACCGAGGCTTTCATTGATTTTAGCAAAGGATTCATCAAGTATCTCGCCGTCATTATGAACTGCGGTGCTGGTAAACCCGATATCCCAGGCATCAAAGAATTTTGCCTCGAGACCAATGCGATTAAGGTAGCCAGCAACAATCCTGACCGACAATCTTTCGCCAAAGGAAACAAGATAATCTTTTGTGCGCGGCGAAAATTCCTTAATCAGAGAAATGCCGGAAAGCAGGTTTTTCAGCTCGTCGAACAGTTCTTTGATGGCATCAGTATTGACTTCGAGTTCTTCGGCAGTGGCGAGATGCAACTTTCTTATCTCTTTGATACAAACCTTGCCAGAAAGCGCCCGGTCAACCGCTTCCAGCAGATTATCCGTAGTGTCCCCCATGGCTGATGCCACAATCAAAGGTTTTTCGTCGATATGCATTTTAATAATGTCGACAACATGCCTGATTCTTTCGGCATTCGCCAGCGAGCTGCCGCCAAATTTCATGATGATCATCTGCTGTTACTCCTCGCTCAGGGTTTTGAGCAGGAAATATTACCCTTTTTGCCTCTTAACTACAAGTAGCGGAATTAAGAGACCGGCAGAGAAATTACGCATTGTCCCCGTTCATAAGGAAAACCCTTCTGATTCACAAAACAACCAATCTCACTGCCATGACATCTGCAAGTTGCCTGTCTACATATCTTTGGGCAATGGGTAGTTGACGATCAGATCTTCGACAGCAGTGAGATTGCTGTCGTTAAGGCCCACCCGACATTCAACACCTTTTTGAACGCTGATCAAGGCACTCTCAGTTACAGCATCAGCGACCAGACCGGCATTCTTGCCGATATCCTGCTCAATCTTTTTGATCCGATCCTGGTAGGCTTCAACACGTTTTCTGGTCTCTTCACTGACCAGCGAATCGACGGCTTCGCGACCAGCAGCTTTTAGTTCGAGAGTCACACGTTCACGTATGGTGTTTTCCAGACGATCCTGCAGCAATGCCGGATTATGAATAATCTTGTTGGCCTGGTCAAATGCCTCAAAGGCTTTTTTGAGCTCAGGCTGCGAATCTATTACACGCATAGCTTGCTCAAAGCCCTTCTGTGCGACCAGATCACGAATATTGCCACTACGCGCACTGTTAAGCAGATCGACAGTTTGTTCAACCTTGCGCTTTACGTCTGGTGGAAGATTCTCGACAATCGCTTCTTTCAAAATATCCTGACGACTGACAGATTCACCTTTGATCATGCGCTGAACCAGAGGATTTTCAAGAACCTTGTCAGGAAGCAGCTTCTCGGCAAGACGCGCGGTAAGACTCTTTCCGGTAGCTTCCTGAAACACATAATTTACCGCGTTATATGGGTTAGTGCTGCCCTTTACCAGATCAACAACCTTTTTAAACTTTTCAAATTTTTCGGTAACTTCGCTAACCCGGTCGAGAGTTTTGCTGATCCATTTTATTGCCTTGATAAAGCCTGAATCTTCTTTGGGAAGCTCGGTTAAAAAGTCGTGATAGACGAACTGTTCAAGCTCATCACGGCGGGCGATGAGAGCCGCAATTTTATCGTCTTTGAGACCAACCTCTTCCTGCAGTTTAAGAATCTCAACATGCAGATATTCGCGGCGCTGGCGCAGATCTTTGCGGTTGCCCCATTCTTCGGCAGTATAAAGTGCGCGCTGTTTTTCGATTTCGCCGCGGGTCTCTTCGATGACCTTTTTGCAGGCGCTGATAGATGGGGTTCCATATGTTCCGGCATAGCGGTGCGTCATGGTTTCGTCTGCAAGCGCAACGTTGATCCGGGCAATTTCGTCCTGACAGTTTTTTATGGTGGCGCGGTAAGAATTGGTATTTGTCCAGTTGTCGGCGCGTGACGTATAGGTTCCTTCATTAATCTTCTGGCGGATGTTTGCTACATTCTCGCGAGAAGACTCAATCGCCTGTTCGCAGCTTTTAACATCCCCGGGATTGCCACGTCCCGCGGCCTCCTTCTTGACGGCCTCTTCATGCAATTTGATCCGCTCTTGTATACCTTCATTCAGTGCTTCAATTTCCTTCTCATGCGCTTCAATCAACTTTTTAAGGCCTTCTTCGGCTTTGCTGATCTGTTCCTGGTTGCGCGTGATAACTTCGGCAGCGTAATCGTATATGGCCTGCAGCTGCCCCTCCCAATCCTTTATGTAATTATGTCTTTTGTGATTTTCTGTAAAGTAGGCCCATTTGTTTTCTTCGAGTTCGAGTTCGAGAATGCGCTGGTCCGCGTTTAGTCGCTCTAATTTCGCAGTCAGTGCCGCCCGCTGATCTTCAGTCAATCCGGGAGCATTTTCACTCTGCGCCCTTTCAATTGAACTTTCGGTCAGCGTCAGCAAATCACGCGCCCAGCTCTTTTTCTGATCGACTATTTCTTTAATTTCTGTCGAAAGTCGCTTTACTTCGTCTTCGTTGCCGGCTTTGCGGGCAGCCTGCATCTTCTGCAGTGCGGTGCGCTCGGCGATGTAGGTCGCACTGATTATGCCTTCCTGAGCCAGTGCCGCACCTGTCGCCAGAAGCAGCATTATTACGAAAAATGTTTGTCTGAGCGCCTTACAATTAGCAAATACCCTGTTCACCGATGTCTCCCTGTTATGTATTTAGATCATTTTCTAAAATTACTACTTAGGCAGCATTATATCAGTCGCAATAATTATTGCAACCCGGCGAGAGTTATCTATAAAGCAAGCGCATTGAATTGTTTAATAGCGAAATATATTATAATACGCCTGTCTGGTTGTATCTATGCCTTTTGCAAGATGCAGAAAGCTTTTCAGGGCACAGAAACAGATGGATTATCAGTCCTGACTTTCGGGAAACTGCCTGGATAATTCTTTTGAATGAAAGCTATGATCTTTTCTCTGACCTCACATCGGAGATCCCAGGCTTTGCCAGAGTTAGAAGCGCTGACCAGCACTCGCAACTTCATGGCTCTTTCGGTCGCATCGGTTATCTGAACACCAAACACTTTTTTATCCCACAAAGCCGATGCCGAGACGATTTCTTTTGCTGCTTGTCTGATTTCTTCTACAGGAACTGTGTAGTCAACAAATATGCTTATATCACCCATTATGTCGGCCGAGGTTTTTGTCCAGTTCTGAAAGGGTTTTTCTATGAAATAGTTAATTGGAACCACCAGCCTTCGCAAGTCCCAGATTCTTACCACTACATAAGTGAGTGTTATCTCTTCGATCCAGCCCCATTCGCTTTCGACAATTACAACATCCTCGATGCGGATGGGTTGAGTAATCGCAATCTGCAGCCCGGCAAGAAGCATTGCAATCGTTTTTTGCGCAGAAAGCCCGACAATAATTCCAAGCACCCCGGCTGAAGCCAGAATACTTGTACCAAGCTGCCTCACAGCTTCAAAGACCATGAGCATCGAGCCAAGGGTAAAAATTCCGATTACCAGCAGAATAATCTTTTTCAACAGATAGACCTGAGTAAAGATCGCCCGCTCTTTCAGGCTTCCATCAGAGCCGGCCTTAAAATGGCCGACAACACCCTTCTCAATCGTCAAAACGAGCTGAATCAGAATCCATGCCACCGAGGCAATAATCGCAATGCTGGTGGCATTCTGAACTAATTTCTGCATACCTTCGGTTAGAGGAAACATCGGTATCGCGAGTATAAATGCCAGCAGCGGCAAAACAAATCTGAGACATTTTCCAATAAATGGAACCAGCAGGGTATCCCATCGGCTTGGGGTTTTTTCTGCCCATCTGGTCATTCTTATATCAACAAGGGCAATACATCTGAACAGGAGCCAGAAAACAGCAAAAAAACCAAAGATATCGGTCAATTGACCGATAGTGGCAAAAAGCCAATCGGCCTCATCTTTCACCGAATCGCCCAGCAACAATGAAAATCCTGTAAAAACGCCGTAGACCCAGATGAATAATGAAAGAGGCCTGGTCAGGGCAATAAGAAATGCATTCAGGTTACCACGCATGTTTTCGGCAGTCTCATGAGGGTCAGCACTTTTCGCCAAATCTTTATATTCAGACCTTACCTTTCTTCGGATCAGCCATCGACACAACCAGTCGATAAAGCTGACCAGCAAAATCAGCAGAATAAACACCAGAACTTTTAACAAACTTATTTCTGAAACAATCTGCCAGGACACCCATGAGCCAAGATAGAATTCAAGGCGTTCTTCGAGGCTTCTTATGTTGACGCTTATGCGTTTGCCAGTATTTTGCAGACTGTCTTTTGACATTACAAACGTTTTGGAATCTAGTGCCGTCAGCTCTTTTAGAGTACCCGAAAGAGTTACAGCAGGAGAGCCAGTTTCCTCAATCTGCTGCTCTGAACCTTCACTGCAATAAGCAGAACCAGCAATACAAAACTGCATGACAATCAATAATAGGGGCAAAAATGAAAGATTCAGCTTACTACCCCAATTATTAACAACAGTAGTTTTTTTGTTCATTCTCTTTGCTCCTCTGACCTGTTTTCATGGAATTGCCTGCAAGCATTGACTTGTGCCTGTTACCTGCGGTTCGAAAACTACGATTTGATCCGCTACCAACTCCTATAAAGATGCAAGCAGGCGCGAGAGCGCATTTCTTCATTGTTCACTGAGGTTGTTAGTGGCAGAAATGCGGTAAGTCTGCATATTTCTCTTTGCAAACTCAATGAGAGTTTGTCACAAAAGATTTCTCTATGTACACTGTTTTTCTATTATTTCATAAAACAACAATAGGCTAAACGGTAGCGAATAGTCAAATAGCACTGACCCGATTCAGAGAAAACCGAAATTGCTTCGCTGCGCGACAAAAAAGGTGTTGCCCAGCCCTGCTTTTGCTATAATTCAACTTGAATGAGAACAAAGTTTTTCAGGAGAATCTTATGAGAGAATCAGCTATAAAGCTTGCTTTGCTTTTAATACTTATGCAGTTCACCACACCATTATTCGCGACAACAGAGCCAGTAGCTGCCGACATTTTGTTTGCGCGATACTATGTTAACTGGGCTTCTGGTTTTGAATTCAAGGGAATGACCGTCGATTCTGCCGGCCAGGTGTATTCGTTTGAATATGGTGCCAGCGATAATGATGATGGTTTTTCTAACAACAGCGGCAAGACAGCGGAGCAGCTGGATACGTTCTACAAACCGGGCAGACAACTGATAACAACTGTTACGCCTGATGAACTGCAGCAGATGATTGAGCTCATACCCCATGCCGCTGTCGGGTCTTTCTCAGAAAGAGTTAATGAGGCTTATGATATGGGTACTTTTGCCTGGGTTGGCTACAATTTCAATCCGCAAACGAGTTTGTTCCAAACAATTGATCTCAAACAGAGCGGTGACTGGTGTTCGCATAACCTGGCCACATCAGCTGCTGCCCTGGTTGTCTGGCTTGATCGCCTGGCCGTTGCCGGGACAAAAAAATAATATGGATAGACTGGCAGGCAGATTCAGCAATCGAAATCGGCTGCAGGTCTGGTTTGCTCTGATCGTTTTTACGATATGTGCCTGGTGGACGCTTAACCCGCTGAAGTTTCATCTGCTCGATGGTATGAGCGTTACTATTGCGATATTTACCGGGGCTATTATTGATTTCCGTTTTCCATTCAATTCAGCGGCCGGTGTCTCTGAAATTGTGTTTCTTATGCTTATTGTTTCTTTGCCGGCTGTTTTATACATTTATTTCAACAAGGTCGGTGCCAGATACATGGCTTCGGCAACTTTTTTCTGGTTTGCCTACGCGGCACAGAACTGCTTCCGGTTCTTTCATGCGACAATTTATCGAATACCGGCTCTGATCATGTTCATATTGAGCCTGCTGCTTCTTGTCGTCGGCCTGTTGAAGTGTCTACAGAACTCAGAAATAGATGTTTTAGAAGGCTTTAAAGATGAAATTGAAGAAGCTGACACGGATGATCTGGAAATAAGCCCATGAAGACAACATCTGCTAAATTCATTAGCCCCTCGCTGGTTACCCTGTTCATTCTGGTATTTATGCTTCTACCTGTCGACCTATGGGCGATATTGGGCGTTGAGGCCACTGCAGTGACCTTCAAAATACTAGATGCAACAAAATACCATGCTCCAGGCATGACATCGCTGGACATAGAAGTCATCAACTCTGATGACTACGTTGTTTCACCTGGCCGTCGTTTTAATGTTGAGCTGGTCTTATCACCAGACTCCGGAATCAAGATTGGTCAAACGCTTCAGGCTGATTTCACCGGCATGATAGATGATCTCGGCAGTGGTCGCATAAGCGTCAGTTTTGATCCAAATACTGTATTAATTATTGACGACAACCCAGCCTGTGTCGAGATTCCATGGTCAATCTGGGAACCGGTTTTTGACTACCTGCCAGTTCTTAAAATCGCCTTTATCCTTTTCTGGTGGCTAGTTGTGATCCAGCTTGTTTCAAAAAAGGGCGCAGTTACTTCTTAGTTTTATTCTTCAGAGAATCTATGAAACACATGATTGCATTCACTGACTCGAACTCTTCATCGAAAGCGGGCATGAATGTCAGTGGCGGGCCGGGAAGTTCACCAGCCTTAATCTGAGTAAGGGCTTCCAGAAAACGTTCGCGCAGATTAATCGGACAGTCCTGCCGACATACGATCACATCAGAAGGAATTTCGTTCGTTTTCCCAAGCACGATAATCTTGTTAAGAAGACTTTTATCTTTCAGAGAATTCAGAGTATTTTCAAGACAAACCCCGGCATCTAACTTCCCTGCCAGAACTGCACGCAAGACATTGTCGTGATTCTTCATAAAGTAGACCGTAGAGTCCTTGTGCGGGTTTATCCCCAGTTGTAGCAGAAGATACAAGGGGTATATATAGCCGCTGGTCGATTCGCGATCTACAAATCCGATTTTGCAGCCTTTTATGTCTTCAAGTCCCTGCACCTTGCCTTTTGCCGGAGCAATAAAAACGCCGCGATAGGCGGTCTCAGATCCAAATTTGGCTTTGGCAACAGGCATCAATTTGTCCAGATCTCGCCTATTCAGGTAGGCTGTCGGCCCAATCCATGCGAAATCGATGTTTCCACGTGCAAGACTGTCGAGAATACTCGCATAATCTTTGCCACTTGAAACGAAGCGCACTTCTTTCGCGCCGGTTTTCTTCTGCAGGAGTCGCAAAAGCGGAACAGCCTGCGCCATCATTTCTTTGAGGCTTCTATAGGGAATCCGTCCCAGACGGATACTCTTCTCTTCCAGTTTAATTGGCGCACCCGGTGCAAGTTGCGGGGGGCGTTGCTCAACGACAGGTTGCTCCTCGCTTACGTAGTCAGATCCATCTTCTTCATAATCTACGGGGTATTCCTCGCCTGAATAATCCGTGTAATAATTTTCGCCGGCGGCGTCATCATCATAATCACTCAGAAAGGGTTCGTTGTCTGAGTCATTCGGAAAATCAACGTTGTCCTGAGACTGGCACATCACCGGAAACAAAAAAACGTTGAGACATAAGGCGACAAGAGTTAGAAAGACCCTGGCTTTAATATTCAAATTCGAGGACCTCCTGAGATAATTCTTATCCTAGGCCAAGGAGGTGGGTCTGGTCAAGGCCTTGATTTTATCAAATTTGCACAATTTACACGCAAATTGGGTATAATGCATTATGAAAAATTGAGCGACGCGCGCGCGAGCATACTGCGGCCAGGGGGATTTCATGCAAGTTCTAGAGCGGACACCGGAAGTTTTGAGCGAAGCCAACAAGGCATTCGACACCAACCCTTTTTTCGAACCACTGACTGACGCACAGCGCGACCAGGTTATCGGCAAGGCTGGAACTATCGAAGCCTATACAGATAGCGAATTTATTCTAAAAACAGGTGATCCTGCTGATTTTCTGTTTGTGGTTATTTCCGGGCAGGTTGCTGTCGTTGTCGGTGAAGGCGAAGAACAGATAGAGCTTACCTGCCTCGAACGCTCGCAGATGGTCGGCGAAATGGCAGTAATTCTCGACGAAAAACGCACAGCCTCTTGTGTTGCGCGTGGCGACACAGTAATTCTCAAGCTGGCGCGCGAAGTTTTTCGCAAGGTGATGACAGCTGTTCCTGAAGCAGGAATGTCAATGCTGCGCATGCTCGCTGAACGGCTTAAAAAGACATCGCGGCCACCGATACACCGTGATTTTAGAGGCGATGCGCCGATTCCGCCGGTTGAGGTTCTGCGACTAATTCCGATGGCATTTATGCAGAGACATCGTGTAGTTCCTGTGCGCAAACAGGAAAACAATCTACGACTAGGTTATTGCGACCGCATGGATGAAAGTCTGCTCACTTTGGTAAGCCAGTTGCTGCCAAGTATGAAAATAGATCCGGTTTCGATAGAGGCTGCCTACTTCGAAAAAATCATGCAGAACTACGCCGGTGACGCCGCGGCTGAAACAACAACGGGCAGCTCAGGCACTTATCACATCGACGACCTGCTAAGCCGGCTTGTCGCTGAAGGGGGATCAGACCTTCATCTTTCGGCCGGACAAGTCCCGAGATGGCGCATTGATGGGCGAATTCTGCCGATTGCCGGACTTCTCAAGCTTGCCCCAAACGAAGTATTCAAGATGATTGCACCAATTATGCGCCCCGAATCGGTCGAAAAGTTCAACAAAACCGGTGACGAAGATTTTGCTTATGCGATGGACAAGCACTCACGCTTCCGCATAAACATTCTGCGGGATCAACAGGGAGCCAGCGCGGTTTTTCGCCATATTCCGAATACGATATTTTCACTTGAAGAGCTCGGAATGCCAGATGTGCTGCGGCGCTGGGCGGAATCACCGAAGGGTCTTGTCCTGGTTACAGGCCCGACCGGCAGCGGTAAGAGTACAACCCTGGCAGCTATGCTTGATCACATCAACCGCAACCATGAGTCACACATTCTGACTATCGAAGACCCGATCGAGTTCGTTCATCAGAGCCGAAAATCGTTGGTAAATCAGCGCGAAGTAGGCGTTCACACAGAGTCGTTTTCTCGAGCGCTGCGCGCCGCATTGCGTGAAGACCCCGACGTTGTTCTCGTTGGCGAAATGCGCGATCTCGAAACTATTTCAATGGCCCTGGAAACTGCAAATACCGGGCATCTGGTTATGGCAACTCTGCACACCTCGACAGCAATAAGCACGATAAACCGCATTGTCGATCAGTTTCCGGCAGATGCACAGGAACAGATAAGAACCGGCCTGGCTGACAATCTGCTTGGCGTATGCTGTCAGACTCTTTGCCGCAAAATCGGCGGTGGGCGCGTTCCAGCTCTGGAAATTCTGGTCATGGACTACGCGATGAGCAACATGATTCGCGAAGGCCGAACCCACATGCTGCTGACAGCTATGACCACCGGGCAGAGCCGTGGCAATCGCCTGCTTAACGACGATCTGCTCAAACTGGTCAATTCAGGCAAAATCACCAAAGAAGAAGCTCTCGGCAACGCCGTCGACTACAACGACATGTCGCGCCGCCTCGGCCTGACAAAAGAGAAATGATTCAGCAATAGCCAGAATGTGCCTCAAACAATTGATTGAGAACGGGTCCTATTTCGGCAGACGTATTTCGAAAGCGGCACCACCCATTGGTGACTGACTAATTTTAACGCTGCCATTATGCACCTTAGCACAAACATCTAACGATATAAGTCCCAGACCATGACCATCACTTTTGGTAGTAAAAAGCGGTTGCATGACAGTCTCCCTCATGTCTTCCGGGATGCCTGGACCATCATCGCAAACTTCAATAACAAGCTCAGAACTGTCTATAAAAAGCTTAACCATGATTTTCCCATGGTGGTCGGTAGCATCGCCTGCGTTAATTATAAGGTTCAGCAACATCTGGCTGAACAGAATTTTTCGGCCTGTAAAAATCAGGGATTCTGGACCACTGTAATCGACAATACATTTACGAACTTTATTATGCAAAGCAGCTATGCCAATAGATTCCCTGGCAAGAGCAGCCAGATCAAAAGCCTCGACGCTGTCTGACATGTGGTGACCGGAAACTTTACCCAGTGAACCAGCAAGCTGTTTAAGGTTTTCGTTAGCCTTCCGCAGTATGACGAGGTGATCTTCAAGCGGCGCCTGTTGAGAATTGAGACCATCGACAACGAATTCAACGCCCATCATTACATTATTAATATCATGAGCTATCGACGAAGCGAAAAGACCTGCCATTGAGTGTTCATAAGCCACAACAATTTTATTGCGGTAGTCATGAATTGTATGTTCACGCTGTTGAATGCGCCTTAATAGCCATGTCGACAACAAATAAAGGCCGACTGCCGACACAAAAATAAAGGCATAGCCTTTGTAGCGCTCAATAAATTCAAGTTGCCCAATGCTTTTCGCCAAACTTGAAGCGAATCTTCCAGAAAAGAAAATATATAAAGCACCCAGAACAAGGTATGTCAAGGCCAGGACAGCAGGCAATCTGAACAGTTTCAGCGGTGAAGGCTCACTACTGTTAGCCCACTGGCGAAGCAATTCAGGTTTTAACATAGAAAGCCATCACGATGTACGCCCTTTTGTCGCGAACAGATTAACTACTTCACCGGGTCAAATTTCTGATTATCCAAAGTCATATACAGATAACCGCCGCTGGTGTAAATACATACCAGAAATTGTATGGTTCTGGTATGAAAAAGGAATCAAAGATATCTCTCCATTATTTGTCCATAAACGGCAGTTCTCACCATCAATAGCCGCCGTACCAAGGCCTGGATCACATAAACTTCATTATTGTTGTGTTTACGCATATTATATTACAAACATGAAAAGAATACACAAAAATCTTCATCATAAAAAAACTCTTGGGCGGCGACTGGCGACAACCAAAATTTCACAGATCAAAGATCGCAAAGTCTGTAATAGAAAAAGACAAAGGCTATTCTTTTATACATGTTGATCACTCAACCATGGATTCAATAAAATATTTCTGCTTTTATATTGGTATTTCCATGGGTCTGGCATTTCTTTTACTCTTTGCAGCATATTGGAAAAAATTCTGAACTTTCTGATCAGATCCTGAGCTTAATAGCACCCACAAAGGCGTGTCGTTTTCTGAGCAAGCAGCATCGTAAAAGCCGCAACACCAAACTCTAATCTTTTTTGCCCCGCCGGCCTTAGGCGACACAGTGGCAAGCTATCTCTTTAGAATATTATCAATTGCCAATTGGGGTGATTTCTTCAAAGTTTCTCAGCAGCGAAATTCTGCATAAATAAAAAGAACTCATCTGCAATCTGCAGATGAGTTCTTTGAAAAATCATGAAAGCAGCTTGATCATTTCCATTGAATCTGACTTCCCACAGCTTCTCCAAGGAGATGAGCATAGCCAACAAGAGTTCCATTTTCTTCCTGAACAGCTACTTGAATCTTATATGTAAAAACATTTTTTCTATTCTTTTTATAGATTTCTTTCAAAGTATTGATCTCTGCTTTATTGAGCATGATTGTTTTAAAATCCAACTCGTTAGCGTTGGCCTGGAGCCATTTAAAAGGAAGTGGAGAATTGGCTTTCTGCTTTTCAGTTGCGTTTATTTTGACAATTTCCACTGTCATTCTTGATATTTTTCGTTCAAAGCCGATTTTTCCACCAAGAATATTTTTGTTAAAACAAGTTTCATTTTTGATTTCAAATATCCTGAAATCAACGGAGCAATTTAAAAGAAGATTGTCTTTGGCCTGAGCAGAAACATTTGCCTGAGCAAAGATTACTGTTGGCAACAAAACAGTCGCAATAACAAACAGAAAAAAAAGGTTTTTGGATTTCATAAAGCAAGCTCCATCTGAAAGATTTTGAACTTTATTAGTCAGGACAAAACTAATTACTTTTATAGCATTTACAATTTTATCATAAAAAAACAAGTCCGGATAACGAAATTAAACGGCTATCTGTAGCGAAGCATTATAGCACCTGGGCATATGAGTATTCATATTACGCTGAAAAAATGAAATTATCCCTTTAACCTATTATGAGCATAACCTTAGGGGTAAAGTAACAAATATCTACGAGGAAATTATTTAGCAGGTTGTTGCGCGATGTTCACTCATTCTGCAGGTATGTCTGAACGTTTATGATCAATCTGGCCGTCACTACTATTATTCTGTTCTGCCTCAAAGGCTTTGCCAGCGGTGGCAGAATCGTTTGCGCAAGCCTTTTCCTGACGGAGAAGCATAAGTATTCTAAATATGCTGTATAGCGAAAAAATCAGCAGGAACAGCCAGGAGATGGGATAAACGCTCCAAGCCTGTATTATTTCGGGTTTGGTGCGACGATCGAAATAGATATTGCTATACATAAGCGCCTGAAGACCAAGAATACTGAGAAATGCCACAATCATTGCGCTGCTTGCGCTGGCTTTAAGCCTGGTCATACAGGTCAAAGTGAAGATTAAAACCGTTGCAAAAGCCTGAAAGAACAACGCCTGAATCATTACTGCGGTGAAAGGGAAAATCCCGCCCATGTCATAATCTATGCTGCCATCGGGGAGCACAACAAGATCCTCGCGCATGCCCATATAACAATAGGGCGCATGCAAAGAGAGCAGTATAAACAGCGTGATATATATAAATAACCGGATCAAAGATGGGCGCTCATACGCTTTACTCATAAAAACTCCTGACGCTTCTACAAAATCTCAGTTTAAAAAAACCTGAAAAGTATGAACTATTATGATCTCGTTTGTCATTTCCATCACTTGACATAACCGTGGAGGGTGCAGCGAGTCTACACCTGCACCGGTCAAATCGCCGTCGGCTTCGTAGTGGCATTCAGAATTCGGCTTGTGAATAGAATTCTTCAGGTATCCTCCCTTAACCAGAATCCCTTCGCTTCCTGAAATGCTTTCGTCATAACTGGTGATCATTTTCTCGTTATGGCACCTTAGGTTTCTGCCGCGCCGGCAGATACAGGTCACAACCGGCTTACACTTTCCAATAGTTCTTGCATGTAATTTCGCCTCAAATGATCTATTTAACTTACTCAGAATATCACATTTTTAACAGTTACGATGGCAGCTCAGACGGACTATTCATATGTGCCTGCAAACCCGACAAATGACGTCTTCTGATCATGATTTACTCGCCATTCTTAATGGTTTGTACAAAATGCAATCTGTTTAAACAATTCATCAGCGCAGATTTGGAAATAGCCACTGACAAAACGGTTGATCGAGTCGGTTGCATTTTATGCTCTGAAAATGTAAAATTTTGTTATAGAGAACTATTGGCAGAGAGGATTGAGGTGTATGCGGCGAGAACTCCGACCTGGAGATATTTCACCGTCTGCGTGCCTCGCCGAAATAGTGATTTCAGAGGAGTAACACCATGAATACAAGGTTTTTTGTGACGGTCTGGTTTTGTCTGCTGGTTTGTGCTTTTGCCAACGCCAGCCCTGGCGACTCACTTCTCGGCAACTGGGTTTATCAGAGCCCGCAAGGCAATCTGACGCTTCAATTCACCTCTGCTAGTCAGCTTACTTTTAACGGCGACCCCGCTTATTATCAAGTTCAGGGGAACAATCTCATTGTCTCTGCCGATGGTGAAACCCTGTATTATCCTTATTCTCTGCAGAACAACCAGCTGCTGATAACATTTCCAGATGGTACACAGGTTCCATTCGTAAAGGGTTCAGGTTCTACTGCAGCTGGCACTGCGCCAGCTGCCGGTGGTCAGGTATTTCAGGAGCTGGTTGGGCGCTGGAAAGACATCAGATCGAGTGGCAATACTATCATTGAGCTTTTTGCGAACGGGCAATTCTCTTACTACAGTGATTACACCGCCAGCAACAGCAACGCCGGCGAGACTAACTGGGGTTACGGCAATTCGTCTGGCACCAAAGGGACATGGCAGGCTCGCGGCACAGCGCAACAGGGTGTTATTTACTACCAGGCCGAAGACGGCAGTCAGGACACCCTCGACTACCGCATGCACGTCGAGAAAGGCCAGATTTACTGGAGTGAATGTTTCTTCGACGGTCAGCTATATCAGAAACAGTAATCTTAAGTCCATAAATCCTCCCTGAAATAGCGATGGGAAATTGAAAAACCTTCCGGAATGTGATTTAGTAAAGGTTGCAAGGCCATAACTTCATCACCCGAAAGGTTTTCAATGAATAATATATCATCTCCGCTGCTTCCTTTCAAGCTTGGTTTAACTGACGATAAAATTACCGCCAATGCCGGGCTCGCATTATTTGGTGAGTTTCTACATTCTCAGCGATTTTCTAAGGTCATTGACGACTATGTAAAAGGATTTAAGAGCAACCACAGCTATAAACCCTCAGAATTCGTTGTTCCGCTGCTGTTAATGTTGCATGGCGGTGGCAGATACATCGAAGATGTTCGTGAAATTGCCAGCGACGAGGCCCTCCTGCAACTTTTGCAAATCACTGCTGTTCCCAGCAGTAGCGCCATTGGCGACTGGCTTCGCTTTATTGGTGATGCCAAGGGTGGCTTATCAGGTTTTTCCAGATACAACCAGAGCTTGCTTAAAAGAGGACTAAAGAATACTGGTTCAAAAGAATTCACTCTTGATATCGATGCTACGCAAATCATTGGCTGGAAGGCTGACGCGGAATTTACCTACAAAGGCGAGAAGGGTTACATGCCAATTGTTGGTCATATTGCTGAAACAGGCATGGTTATTCATGACGAATTCCGCGATGGTAATGTCAGTCCCGGCACAAGAAATCTACAATTCATAAAACAATGTTGCGCAAAAATGCCCAGGGGAAAACGGATAAAGCGTTTCCGGGCTGATGGTGCCACCTACCAGTCCGCGGTTTTTAACTGGTGTGAGAATAATGGCATAAAATTCGCTATTGGTGGTCGCATGGATGTTTCAGTCAAAACTATCATCAGCGAACTTGATGAAAGTTGTTGGCAGAAATACCAGGAGACTTCAAGCATTATTCGCATAACACATTGTATGAATCATACAGACAAGGCTTTCGATTTAATTATCATTCGGCGCCCGTGGCAACCTGATCTGCTTGATCCGCATGCTGACGACAGCAAAAGATATGTGCTTGTCGCCACAAACATCAAAGGGAAGCCTGAATCGATAGTTCGCTGGTATAACCGGCGCGGTGAGGCGAGTGAGAATCGCATAAAGGAACTTAAAATAGGCTTTGGCATGGAATACATGCCTTGCGGTACAACCAAGGCTAACGCTGTTTATTTCAAAATCGGTGTTCTGGCCTATAACCTTTTCAAACTTTTTAAAATGGCAGCAATGCCAGCTGAATGGGCTAAGCACACAGTTCAGACTATCAGATGGAAGTTTTACCAGGCAGCAGGCAAGCTGGCAATGCACGCAGGGCAACTATGGTTCAAGGTAAGAAGAAGCTGCTTTAATATTTTCGAGGAGGTGAGAGCTCGAATCAGAGAGTTCGCAATGACGACTGCCTGATCAAAAGAGCAAAAATCAATGAGAAAGGAGAATAAAAGCTTTGTTGCGTCTGAAATTCAGTTAAAGCAATAAATAAAGACGTATTTCAGACGCAAAATAAGAATTTTAACAAAAATTTCTTTCGATCTGGTTCATGAAAATCAATTTTTTAGATTTTTCGGGACGTTTAACAGGCCGAAAACGACCAAACCCGCACCA
>Ga0180007_10000326_pt1 | contig 84124 bp, 70 predicted proteins | sample MM_PC_MetaG_FD_121122 | JGI IMG/M metagenome (GOLD analysis project Ga0180007, IMG submission 121122) | Groundwater microbial communities from the Aspo Hard Rock Laboratory (HRL) deep subsurface site, Sweden - MM_PC_MetaG | ecosystem: Environmental > Aquatic > Deep subsurface > Groundwater...
CTATTTTCCTTCACTGCAGATCGCAGATGACATAACGGATTTCGACCAGGATGGATACCCAGATTTAGAAGAATATCTCCTCTGGAAGGAGGGTACCCTTGATGACAATGGCTTGGCATTTACTCCCCTTACCTATAATCGGGGCGAAAAGAATCCTGCCAAAAACAGCATCCTGATGATGATCGTACCGGTTCTTTCTGCTGGCAGTTAACGAGTACTTGTCCGGAAATGAGACAGTTTTTTCTCAATCGAGGCCTTTGAAACATATACGCGCTGGCAGAGAGATGCTATTCCGAAAAGTCCCTGTTGAGAGCGACACGGGAAGGACAGATGCCTCAGGGGCAAAGAAAATGCCAATTATGGACAGGTAGTGACTGACAACAAAGCAATGACCTGTCATCCCAGTTCCTGAAGAAGGTATCCAGACCCCTTCGCACCGGCCTCCCACAAAACAACCGATATCCCACTCTCCAACCCGACGCCCTGCTTGACCGATTCTGATAGCAGCATTGACCACGACGAAATAACTTCCACATCATCCTCAGTTTCCCCATTACCAGTCTTCCCATCGCCTAAAAACCACCCTCAGGGGCAGGGGGATACGAGCGAATATCACCGCACGCAACCGTTGACGCTACAGACAGTTGCCGAGCGGTTTTTTTCGCATCATTGGCCATGACCTGAATAGTTACGCTTTTTCATAGATTGATTTGTTGATGAAAGCTTGATCGTGGACAAGATGGCTGCCAAGAAAGTTCACTGTGAAAAACATAACCATTGAAAAGTTTACCTATATCGAATTAAATGAATATATGATTAAGAATTGCGGTTCAGTAACAGGGAAAACATTTTTATTGGCTGCAGGCACTTCGAACAACCATTCTGGCCACATTTTGCATAAGAAACGATTGGATACGTTGTCGTGGAGGAGTTATTCATCGGTAATATAAGAATTGAAAAGACCCGCCCATTCGAATCGTCCCTGAAATAATCTACTCTGTTTCCCAGAGGGGAATCAAACAACTGAGAATTAGCGGTAATCAAAAACAACAAATGAGGGATTGGTATTTTTGCTATTGCCATACGGCGCGTCATATGAAGCTTCCTGGTTAGTCAGAAAGCGATAAGAAATTTCTCTATAATCTGAAATGTCATCTACTCATGAATCATATAAATAGAAAAGAACACGATTTCCTTGGTGAAATGGAAATTCCCAATTCTTGCTACTATGGAATTCAAACCCAGCGAGCTGTCGATAATTTTAAAATTTCTCAATCCAGACTTTGTTCAGTTCCGGAGTTGATCGTTGCTTTAGCGTATGTAAAAAAAGCTGCAGCGATGGCCAATGCCGAACTGAATCAATTCTCTGAGAGTATTGCTTCTGCCATTATTGAAGCCTGCGATGAAATTATTGAAGGCAAGTTGTTGGATCAATTTGTTGTTGATTTGATGCAAGGAGGCGCAGGAACGTCGACTAACATGAATGCAAATGAAGTCATTGCCAACCGTGCTCTGGAAATTTTAGGGCATAACAAGGGTGATTACCACATCATTCATCCCAACAATCATGTCAATTGTTCGCAATCCACCAACGATGTCTATCCCACCGCCTTACGGATTGCAATTTATCTGAAACTTGAGCAATTGAAAACGCCCCTGAAGAAATTGCAGTCCTCTTTCAAGGCAAAAGGAAAAGAATTTTACGACGTCATCAAGATGGGTCGAACCCAATTGCAGGATGCGGTGCCCATGACACTGGGCCAGGAGTTTTCAGCCTATGCAACAACAATAGGTGAGGATATTAAAATGGTGACCCAAGCCAAAAATCTCCTCCGTGAAATTAATCTTGGTGCCACGGCCATAGGGACAGGTATCAATGCACCGAAGGGATATGGTCCCTTGGTAACCCGACGATTTCAAGAGATTACCGGAATACCTGTTGTTACTTCTCCAAATCTGATAGAGGCCACATGGGATACGGGCGCATATGTCCACATCTCCAGTGTGCTGAAGAGGATTGTACTTAAATTATCTAAGATATCGAGTGACTTACGCCTACTCTCCTCTGGTCCGAGAACAGGATTTAATGAGATTAATCTGCCCAGAATGCAACCAGGGTCATCTATTATGCCCGGTAAAGTAAATCCTGTGATTCCGGAAGTTGTTAATCAGGTGGCCTATAAAGTCATTGGCAATGATTTGACGATTACGATGGCGGCTGAGAATGGACAACTTGAATTAAATGTGATGGAACCTGTAATCGCCTACAGTCTCTTTGAATCAATGAACATGACCATCGCCGCCTGCAGTGTATTAAAATCCAAATGTATTGATGGAATTACAGCAAACAGAGAACACTGCAGATCTCTTGTGGAAAATAGTATTGGCTTGGTCACTGCTCTGAGCCCCTTTCTTGGCTATGAAAACGCATCATCTATAGCAAAAGAAGCACTGGAGACCAATAAGTCAGTCTATGAGTTAACGATTGAGAAAAAATTGCTTTCCATTGAGCAGCTCAATGAAATACTGTCTGTGGAAAATATGGTTTAAGCTATGGAAGAGGGCTTTGTCTTCTGTCTGCCTCAGTATGGGCTGGGCTTTGGAGGTCTTTGCCCCTCTTCCCCCTTTAAGCAATGCCAACATCGACGACCAAGGCGCCTTTTTTTGTCAATAAGGCACCTTATCGGTAAATTTTCCTGGGTGGTGTTGAAAAATGTCCTATTTTACTTTGACGCAATCCCAAGGCAACAAAAGATTCTGTAAATTTCAAGGCAATAGCGCAGGGATCAACAACAACTACCCCATATTTTTTTTCAATTTCCTTGGTATAACCAGTCATACCGGCGCATCCGAGCACGATCACTTCAGCCCCATCCTCAGCCACAGCCAGAGCCACCACATCGAGTAAGGTTTTTTGGGTTAACCTTGGATCAGATTCTGTTTGTTTAACTGATAAATCGAGACTGCGAACAGAGGCCAGGGAGTGATGACTAAGCAAGTGGAGAGCCTGGTGGATGCGAGTCGGGATTCTTCTCTTTACTGGAGTTATCACTGTAAATCGTGCCCCCAGCATACTCGCAGCGTGCAGGCTTGCTTCTCCTATGCCTATTATGGGAATGTGTACAAGTTCCTTGGCCGCTTCCAAACCGGGATCAGAAAAACATGCTATAACGACAGCATCAAAGCCATCTTCTTCTGCCTTTTTAACGAGTTTGAGCATTTCAGGAATGGCATAGGCTTCATCAACGGCACATTCAAGTGTCTCGGGGCCCCGCTCAGAGCAGATAACCTTGAGCTCAGTATGCGCCGCCTGTATTTTTGTCAGTTCCCTTTCAATATGATCAGTCATTTGTCGGGAGGTATTCGGGTTAATAACACATATCTTCATATCTCATTCTCAGGCATGATGGTTAGGAACAATATTCTGCTGGAGGTACTGTTTTGCTGTTTTCTTTGCTGCTTCCTCCATTCACTGCTTCTGGCTTTAAGGTCCGCCAACGAATGGCGAAATTACGGCGAAGGGAAAGGATAGAGGAGGATCGCTGCGTAATCCTGCAGAGTGTCTATGTCGGTAACTACAGCCGCATTATCTACCTCATATTCAAGTATATCCAAGCTCTTATCTGTAAACAAAAAGCGTGCCCCCTTGTCTCCCCTGGCAGTCAGTAATCGTGGAAACAGAGACGAACTGATAATGACAGGATTGCCTCGTTGTTTCCTGTAAAGCGGATAGAGGATATCGGGTCTTTTCTCCGCAAACAGGGCCGTCATCCCTGCAACCAGCTGAGCGTCAATAAAAGGTTGGTCGGTAAGGAGAAAAATGGCAGCATCACATCTCCCGGCCACAGCTTGAACTCCAGCCACCAATGAGCTTGCCTGTCCTTTGCCGTACTCCTGATTACGGTGGATTTCACAGGTTGTGGCTAATCTTGCGCCGCGCAGGATCTCTTCTGCAAAAGCACCAAGGATAAGTACTGGTGGGGCTGCCCCAGCTCCCTGGGCTGCTGCGATAGCATGATCCAACATGCACTCTCCCTCTACCTGCAGCAACTGTTTGGGCCTTCCCATACGAGAAGAGGTGCCTGCCGCCAGGATGATCGCTCTGATGTTCCCTCCTGAACTCATCCCCCAAGCCCCCTTGGAGGGCTGTTGTGTCTGTTTCCCAGCCCAAAACCGAAGCAGAGGAAACAGCCAATAAGGGGGGTATTATTTACAACAGCAACCATGGTTAGCAGCTTCCTGAATCGCTTTAACAATACTGGTATAACCGGTGCAGCGGCAGATATTGCCGCGAATGGCCTCACGAATTTCCTCTTCACTGGGTTTTGGATTTCTGACAAGGAGGTCCCGGGCAACCAAAATCATCCCTGGAGTACAGTATCCGCATTGTATTGCAGCCTGCTCAAGGAAGGCTTCCTGGATAGGATCCAGTTCCCCGACCTTCGGGGCGACCCCTTCAATCGTGGTAATTTCACATCCCTCGACGGTTACTGCCAGGGTGATGCAAGACAAAATGGGATCTCCATCCACCAGCACGGTACAGGCACCGCACTCGCCGGTGCCACAGCCATACTTTGTTCCGGTTAAGGCCAGGGTATCATGAAGGACATTACTGAGGAGCTCGTTGTCCTCTATCAAGACTTCATGTTGTTCTCTATTAATAGTCAAGGTAATCAGTTTTTTGCTCACAATGCTTCTCCCTCTGCTCTCGCCCAGGCAACTTTAAAGGAATCCATGAAAATAACGGAGGCAACCTTGCGACGATATTCTGCAGAAGAGCGTATATCATCTATCGGGGTGATTTCATCTGAGACAGACGCTCCGGCCTCTCTGATCAGCTCACCTTCCAGGTCTGTAATTTCTTTTCCGCCTAAGATCTTATCCGGGCCACTGAGCAAAAGGGTGGTAGGGCCACAAGAGCCCACAGCGACTTTACAGGATTGGCAAATATTACCTTTTCTGATAACCACAACAGCCATGTTGATTTTTGCGATATCCGCGCTCACCCGTTCGAGTTTTTTAAATTCACTGCCGGTCCCGGATTGGGGCATGGGGATGTTTACCTTGTAGACTATCTCCTCTGGCCGGAGTGCTGTCCTGCCAGGCCCAAGAAGGAAATCTTTGAGGGCTATGTCGCGCTGTGAATTTCTGGATTGCAGGGTAAGGCTTGCATCCATTGCCAACATCGGCGGTACAGGGTCGGCGGCAGGTGAAGCTGTACATATGTTGCCGGCGATGGTGGCCATATTTAAAATCTGTATTTTGCCAACAGCGGAAACACCATCGTATAAGGCATCAACGGATGGGATATCTTTGCAGAAGGCGGCAATGGCCTTCAGTTTGGCAGTGGCCCCGATTGTAATATAATTGCCCTCAAGGGTTACAAAATCCAGTTCCTTTACCTTCATGGTGCTGATAAGCCGCTGCGGCGATTTCCGTCCTTCTTTCATCTGGGGCAGGACATCAGTCCCCCCGGCCATGAGTTGGGTTTCAACCCCGGTGTCACTGACAAGATCAAACAATTCAGAGAGATCTGCAGGCTGAAAAAATTCGAACTCGTTAGTGAGTATTCTTGAATTGTGCATTTTAAAATAAACCCTCGTTAATAGTTAACCCTGATTCCTCAATACGTTTGAGAACTTTTTCAGGTGTCATTGGGGCGTTTGTCATTCTAATGCCGAGAGCATTCTGGACTGCATTGGCAACCGCACCGGCTGTAGCATTGTTTGCAGCTTCGCCGACACCCTTAGCCCCAAAAGGTCCGCTCGGTTCATAGGTATTGGCAAAAAACACCTGCAGGTCATCGACCATCGGCATCTCCCTGGCACTGAGCATTTTATAGTCCATAAAGCCTGCATTACATGTCAGATGGCCGGTTTCCGGGTCATAATTGGTATCTTCAAGCAGGGCCAGAGCAATACCACGACACAGGCCGCCCTCAAGCTGGCCTGCAGTGAGTTTTGGGTTCATCACCGTGCCGGCATCCACTGCAGCTACGGCCCTGGTGGTACGAATGATTCCTGTCCAGGTGTCGACCTCAACTTCAATAAAATTCGTGACGAAACAAGGAGGACAGTTGGTCTGTCTGTGACTGCTCACCCCAATGGCAGTCCCCCATCCTTTGTACTGCGCTGTTTTGGCAGCTTCACCCACGGAAATAGCTTTATCCGTTCCCTCAAGGTAAATGATGCCATGGCCAGTTTCGGGGTCAGGGTTTATCTTCAAGGCCTCGGGGTTCACGTCTAATAATCTGGAGGCGATGTCGAGAATAATTTTTTTGGCAGTTTTTGCGGCACGCTGGGCTGCTGCACCACCACAGTAAATTCCACGAGTGGCATGGGTACACACATCGTAACCGGTGCTGGTTGTATTGGCTGGAGACACCCCGACAAGCTCCACAGCTATCCCCAGCTCTTCGGCTACGATTTTGGCAATTGCATCCAGCGTCCCACCACCATGACACATCAAGGCTGTCGAAACATCAGCAGAACCGTCCTCATTGATCTTCACCATGGCGGTGGAGTAGTCGATTACTTCTCCTGGCTGGGGGGCTCCGGTACCCGAGGTGTGAAACCCCCGTCCGACTCCGATCCCACGGCGAAATCGACCCGATTTGTCTTCCGGTCTGCCCCGCTCTGCCCAACCGATCATCTCACGGCCTTTTTCGAGCATCTCTTCAACACCACAACTGCGAATGATGGAACGGACGGTAGGTCCTTGCCCCCAGAAGGTCTGCCCCATACCGACATAATTTTTGACGCGTAACTCAATGGGGTCCATGTTGAGTTTGTCAGCAATAATGTCCATAATGGACTCTACGGCAAACGTTACTTGGGGATTTCCGTAGCCCTGCATGGCACATGCCGGTGTTTTGTTGGTGTATACGCCAGTTCCGACAAATCGTAATGCAGGCATGCGGTACAATGATACGAACCACCCCGCCATACAACCAAGAAGAGGATAAACCTGAATATTGTGAGCTCCTGCATCCACCAGTGTTGTCAGTTGACCGGCTGTGATCAGCCCATCTTTGCTGACACCATACTTCAATCGAATACGTGAAGGATATTTACAATGGTTGTACATATCTTCTTCACGAGTTAAAATTAATTTGACGGGTTTTCCTGCCTTGCGGGCAATTGCTACACAGATGGCAATCGGCGTATTCATCTGGATACTGGAGCCAAAGGCGCCGCCGATGGTCACCCGGTGCACATTGACTTTGCTGAGCGGGATGTCGAAAATACGGCCTAGCAGTTGTCGGGTATTGTGGATGGACTGAGTGGTCGGCCAGACAGTGATGCCGCCATCCGCCTCAGGTTTGCAAACAACCCCTTTTGTTTCCATCTGGCCATGGTAAACACGACCGGTGGAAAAGGACTCCTCGACAATGAGATCAGCCTTGGCAAAGCCTTCTTCAAGGTCGCCTTCTTCTATGATCCGCTGGCAAGTGACGTTGTTTTTGATTGGTAAAATTGTGTCACCAAGCATAACCTCAGAATAAAGTGCAGGTGCGTCTGCCAAAAGGGCAGCTTCCGGGTCAAAAAGAGCCGGCAGCACTTCATATTCGACCTTGACCGTGGCCAACGCTTTCTCAGCAAGGGCCTCAGTTCTGGCAGCAACGGCCATCACTCCCTCACCCACATGGCGGACTATCGTCGGCAATACCGTTCTGTCACGAAACGTCTTTTCAGGGATACTGACCTGGCGTTCGTTGTAGACAATCGTTGGAACATCTTTGTTCGTTAAACAGATGGCACCCATCGCTTCAGCTTCAGTGGTATCTACCGATATGATTTTGGCGTGGGGATGGGGAGATCGTAACACTCTGGCATAAAGCATCCCCGGAACGATAACGTCAGAAGAAAAAATCTCGGCTCCGGTGGCTTTTGCTATACCATCTTTGCGTTGGGTGTCACGACCGACACTGGAAAAATGTGTTTTTAACATACTGGCTCCATAACAATAACTCTATAGGACTCCACCGCTTGCCATTACCAGACAGGAGGAGTGAAGACGAAAAGTATCTCAGCCTCTTCGTCTGTTGGGTTTTTCCACGAATGACGCAAATCTCCTTCAAAATAGAGCGTGTCACCCTCTTTCAAAATAAATTTTTCGTCAGCAATGGTAAATTCCATCGTTCCTTTGAGAACGAAGACAAATTCTTCACTGTTTGCTGCATGTTGTAAACTTCCATCAGCATCAGAGCGCCCTCCTGGTTGAACTCTGGTCAACAGGGGTTGCATCTGTTTCTTAAATATTGCGGTTGTCAGTGGTTGGGAGCTGACCATTCCGTCTGGATATTGCAGGGTTTGCCTTTTGCCTGCAGGCAAATGCCAGCTCGTGCGGTTTTTTTCCGTATTTTCATTGAGAAAAGTGGCAACACTGATACCCAGCTCTCGTGCTAAGGTACCAAGTACTGAAAGGGAAGGCGACGCCAATCCATTTTCAATTTGTGAAAGGTATGACTTGGAACATCCGGCTGAATTTGAAAGAGCTTCCAGAGTCAATTTATTTGCTAATCTGTGTTTTTTGAGCTGAGCTCCCAGCTTAATTACATCCATATCATAGCCCTTTTTTAAAATGTCTTACACGTTGTACCTGGACAAAATTGCCTCCAATACTGCCCCGCCTAAACCAAGACTTTTGTCAGAGACCAAACTGTTATCCACATTATCCCTGGGTTCTATGTCGCCTATTTTCACACCTTCTTTGACAAATATTTCAGCACGAATCAGACCACGAACCAGGCCATCGACACGTGCCAAAACAGGGACCCCATTGACCGCACCAAGAACAGCTCCGGCTTCCACCCTGTCATTAAGGTGTACGAATGGGATAAAGTTTCCGGTAGCTGTTGCTCTCACTACCCGGTCAACGTCAATTCCCATCACTGTCCCTGGAATGCCGGTATTTTTTTCGGGGCAACCTTGATACATGACCCGACCACAATTGGGGCCGCGATTGGTTTCGATAACCACATGGACATCACTGCCAGCACAAAATCCGGGTCCCAGGCCAATAACGAGGTCGGCTTCATCCATACGGGTACCCAGGTTTTTTTTTGCTATTATCGCATCAATGACCACGTCTGGGCGGCGATCTTCTATGGTCTGCCATTCAGGATCAATGACCACGGCAATCTTGCCCTCTGTCAGGGCCCTGTCTATCTCAGGAGCAGTTGCGGCATGGACTGCCATAACACCATCGACAGCTTTCGTTCCATCATAGACGCACTCAGAAAAGCTGACCGTTCTCCGAACCGCCATGGGGGCGGCAATCTCAAGCATGACAATGTTCTTGAATCCCCCTTTGTGGAGACGCCAGGCGATTCCTGAGGCCATTTCTCCAGCTCCTTTTATAAGGATAGCAAGTCTATTCAGTTTCATCGACAACCTCTTCCAGCTAGGAGGAGAGAAAACAAAAGGGGAACCAGGTTCTCTTCATTCCCCAGTGATCAACAGGACCAATCGTTATGGAAAACAGGGTGGATACGGCTGGAACACTACCGGCAGACAAAAGCAAAGACACCCTTGAGCCCATCACGCATTGTCCTCATTGTTCAATTGGTGTCCGGTTTGATGCCCCAGTCAGAACGCTCTCACCTCAGTTTGCAGAACGGTGTTTCACTGCTATCGACAAGCAGAGCATTAAGTCCGAAGGACTCTACATTTCTTTTCCCGGCAGGGGTGGTAATCATAGTGGTTCTTCCAGCGAAGACTCTGCCCTTATACATTACGGTTTTCCCTTTGTTGAAGGTCATGACAGGCCTGAGCGTGTTTACATCGACCACTGTCATGTCCGCATCTGCGCCAATACCCAGGTGACCCTTATTTACCAGGCCTAAGATTTTGGCCGGATTGTAGCTTGCCTTGAGAACAAAATCATTCATCGTCATGGCCTCAAGTCTCACCAGTGCCAGTCCTTTTTCAACGGTCACATTCCTCGGGATCCCGCCCCCATCTGTACTGATGCAGTCAACAACATAGGTCTTGTCGGCCCTGCGGGCTGTTGCTATACGTAATTTGGGAATCTCCGGATTGACTGCAAAGCTGATGGTCACATCAGTTTTTCTGGCTCGCCAGTACTCCACTGCCTGGGGGCCTGAGCTTAAGGTGACTATCCCCCCGGTTTCCTCGTTGAGTTGAGCCCATCCCGCATGAATAGCCTCTTCCAATCCTTGTTCAGTTGCCTCATAGTTGCCGGCTTCCAGGCACATTCCTGTCACCTGGCTTATGGGAAGGCCCTGTTTGCATTCCCCACTTGTGCCATTAATGGGAGAAAGGTAGCTTTCACTAACTACGTTGGGATTGGCCTCCAGGAGTCTCAGCGCCTCTTCTGCCTCCTGGTGACAATCCATGACCCGACCTCGGCAATAGCTGTTGATGTGCGCCATGTGAATGTTTCTGTTGCCAACCAGCTCGAATGCCTCTCTGAGCCCTTCTAGATTTGAGCGAGTGGCAGTGGAACCGGCGTGGAAAGCGAGGTAGGCTCCATTGTCCAATGCTACTCCTATGGCAGTGGCTGTGGCTTCAGGGCTCAGGGGATAATGGCCGCCAAGGATCTTGAAACCGATTGCTCCAGCCTTGAAATTGGACAGGAGTAACTCTTCCAGCTCTGCCTTGTCAGGATTGTTATTTGCCACCGTAACGCCTGGGCGGACATAATTGATGCATGCAATATTCAACCCGCAACCAAAGTTTTTGGCGATTTCCAAAACACTGTCGATGGGACCGGACATATCGAGCGCAGTCGTGACCCCTGCCAGGGCCAGCATTTTGTGAGCGAAACGGCCTCCGAGCCACGCCGAGGCATGCATGTGCAGGTCCACCAGACCGGGTAATACGTTGAGGCCGCTAACATCTATCGCGTCCCGAGATTTTTGGGAGTTGATATTTTTGGCAACTTCGACCACTCTTCCAGCCTTAGTTGCTATATCAAATTCCCCGGAAATATTATTTAGCGGGTCATTGATCGTACCATTATGTAGAACTAAATCATATTGATAGCTCATTATATAATCCTTGCTTTTATTCAGCTACTCTTTTAGCACTTTGTTTGAGCGGAAAGGCCCTTAATATTTCCCGGCCACGAACTTTCCATTTCCGGCCTCAACGCATGGGATTCCCTCTTGAGCTACTATTTCCCCGCGCAGGAAAACAAGATCAGGGGCTCCGGTGACCGTCATCCCTTCATAGAGGCTGTAATCAATTTTCAATTCCGGGTGGGTAGCACCTAAAATTCGTTGTCTGGCAGGGTCAAAGATGGCAATATCTGCATCAGATCCTTCGGCTATCAGGCCTTTTTGCGGATACATTCCAAATATCCTGGCAGGGTTCTCGCACAGCTGCTCGACGATTTTTGGCAGCGTTGTCCGCCCTTGGAGGAATCCTTCCTGGAGCATAAGTGGTACCAGACATTCCATTCCCGGTATCCCATTTGGTGCCGAAAAAACCTTATCCCACTGCGGCTCTTTTTTGCTGGAATGACTGCCTGCGTGGTCGGATGCCACCACATCAATCACTCTCTCTGCGACGGCACGCCAGAGGGCCTGACAATCTTCAGCCTTGCGTAAGGGAGGAGACATCTTGGCTGTACTGCCCCACCTTGCAAAGGTGGTGTCATCAAGGAGTAAGTAGTGGGGACAGGTTTCTGTGTAAAACTTGAGACAATCCCATTTTTTAAATAAACGAACCACCTCAATTGACTTGGCCGTGCTCAGATGCGGCAGGTAAACAGTACAGCCCGCAGTGCGGGCAAGGCTGAGAAATCTGAATACCGATTCTGCCTCACTCAATTCCGGGTGCGATGCCGCGTAATATTTGGGTTCCTCTTCCCCTCTGGCGGTGAAGTAGTCTTCCATATAATCTATCAGGGCACCGTTTTCCGCGTGTGCAGCGAGCAAACCCTTCTGTTCAGCGATGACTGTCATGAGTTTCAGCAACTGCTCATCTGCCAACATCATCCCTCTTTTGCGATAGGCCATGAACACCTTGAAGGAGACAATACCAAGCTTCATCATTGCTGGAATACTTTGTTCGCAGTCTGTTACATCATTGGCCAGCAGGGTACAATGCAGACTGAAATCCACCAGACTGGTTTGTTCCCCTTCCCTGATAAAGTCCTCCATGGCCTCGGCCATGGGTTTGTCCACCCCCCATGCCTTTACCGCCCCTACATAGGGGATAAGGGTTGTGATCCCCTCACTGGCAGCCGCTCTGGAGAGAGAGTCAATCCTGTCGATGTAAACAGAGTGGAGGTGGGCATCGATTATGCCGGGTAACACAAGTTTTCCCCGGGCATCTATGGTCTCCAGGGCTGCAAATTTATCTTTTGCCTCAAGTACGGCGATAATTTTTTCGCCGGCGATAAGTATCGTCGCCGGCTTTACTACCCCACCGGTTACCACTAACCCGCCTACAATGGCTTTATCCGCTTTTATACCCATTTATTTGTCTACAGAACTCACTTGTGCCTGGATTGATGAAAAGATTGGCTACGTGACAGATCAAGCCAGCCAATCATATGCATACACTTGCCTAGTTTTTTAATGCCCTCAGTATCCGTTCCGGCGTTGCAGGTAACTCAGAGAGAGATTTCCCTATGGCGTTACAGACCGCGTTCACAAAGGCGGGGGCAGAAGGGACACTGGACGGTTCTCCTAAGCCTTTGGCCCCGAACGGTCCGATCCCCCCATGGGATTCAATCATATCAACTTCTATATCGGGGACGTCCATGGCGGTGGGGATGAGATAGGTGGCAAGGTTTGCATTGAGAGCCCTGCCTTTCTCGTAGAGAATTTCCTCTGTCATTCCATAGCCAAGGCCATATATGGCTCCACCCTCAATCTGTCCTTCTGCGCTGAGGGTATTGAGGGCCTGGCCAACATCATAACTCGATACATACTTCAGCACTTCAGCCTTGCCGGTATCGGTATCGACGGCTACTTCAATACCATGACTGCCAAAAGTAAAATCGGCGAACACCTGTCCTTGACCAGTTGTAAAATCCATAAATTCCCGGGCAGGGGCATTGAACTGGGCCAGGTTGAATAATTCCACTCCATCGGAGGCACAGATTTTTACAAGCTCGGCCAGGGGCATAGCGAGACTCGGATCCGAGTCTACCACAAGTTTATTATCTGCAAGATCAAGGTCTTCTACCGCCACTTTAAGGACTTCTGCTCCTTTGTTGAGCAGGTTGTCTCGAATGTATTGCGCAGCCTTAAGCGTTGCATTGCCAGACATATAGAGCTGCCGCGTAGCAGTAGTAGTGCCGGCCAGAGGAGTCAGCGCCGTGTCGCCAAAATAAACTGTGACATCGGTAAGTTCAACACCCAATACCTCTGCGGCTATGGAAGCAAGTGAGGACTTCTGGCCACAACCGATATCCTGGACCCCGCAACGAATCGTTACACTGCCATCAAGTTCAATGGACACATAGGAACGAGAGGTGTCGTGAAGAAAGGTCATTCGACCATAGCTCATCATTGAGGAGGCAATTCCTTGACCGATAAGGATATTCGCTTTATCAGAGACCGTTTTTTCTCCCAGCATTTTCCTGACATTGATGGCAGTCTGCTCTGTCTCTACGGCATGCTCCAGGACCCGCCCGGTTGCCAGAGCGTCGCCTTGATGTAAAAAATTTTTCCGACGCAGCTCAAGGGGGTCCATGCCCAGGGCTTTGGCCACTTCATCCATCTGACGTTCGTATGCAAAACAGACCTGCACACCTCCAAATCCTCGATTGGCACTGGCAAAGATGTTGTTGGTCAGGACAGTCCTGGCATCCACCTTCACCGTCTCGATGTTGTAGGGACCGGTGGCTTTAACCGTCGAATAGAGTAATATCCAGGGGCTCAGGTAGACATAGGCACCGGCGTCTGAAAGGATATCCACCTCCAGGGCTACAAGTTTTCCGTCACTGCTGGCACCTGTCTTGTATTTCATGGTGTAGGCATGGCGCTTGCCGTGAGAGAGCAAAGATTCTTCGCGCGTCCATGTCATGGTGCAGGGCTTCGATGTCTTAAAGACAACCAGGGCCAGAAAGGTTTCTACGGTGATGTCTTCTTTGCCGCCAAAGCCGCCGCCAACCATTGGTGCTATCACCCGCACTTTGTTTTGCGGCAGGCCAAGAACTTCGGCAATGCCTCTGAAATGCTCAATGACCTGGGTTGAGGCCCGAATGGTGAGAACTCCGTCTTCGGCGAGCCAGGCGGAACCGCATTCCGTTTCCAGATAAGCATGATCAACCTGAGGCACTCTGTAGGTGTTTTCCACGATGACATCGGCCTTGGCAAACCCTGCACCAATGTCACCTTTGCGCACCTTGTATTGGCAGATAAGATTTGAGTCGTCTTCCCCCACCAGATAGGCACCTGGTTTGAGTGCCTCAGCAGGGTCAAAAACACCTTCCAGCGGTTCGTATTCCACTCGAATGAGCTTGAGCGCTTCGTCGCAAATTTCTGGACTTTTTGCGGCAACAATGGCGACGGCCTCACCAAAGAAACGCACTTTTTTCTCGGCAAGAACCCGGTACAGACCTTCAAAACCGCCAACCGTGTGGGTTTGGCCAAACTTTGTAACCGTCTCGTTGTTTGGTACATCTTCGGCAGTCAAAACGGTCTCAACACCTTTGACTGCTAGGGCAGCACTGGTGTCTATGGCTATGAGCCGGGCAGCGGCATATTCACTTCTTAACACCTTGACATGCAACATTCCGGGGATTTCATGATCGCCGGCATAGCTGACGTTTCCGAGCACTTTTTCCCAGGCATCATGGCGTGGCATTGGCTTGCCGACAATGCGAAAGTTTTTGTCTTTAAAGGACATCCTAACTCTCCTTAGCTGTTGTTTTTTTGAGCTGCACATTCAACAGCATCGATAATTTTCTGATAACCAGTACAACGACAAAGGTTGCCGGCCAGTCCCTCGCGAATTTCGGCACGGCTGGGATTTGGGTTCGTATCCAGCAGGGCCTTGGCCGATACAACCATTCCCGCAGTACAGAATCCGCACTGGATAGCCCCTGAAGTCACAAAACCCCGCTGCAGGGTGGACGGGTTGCTGGCATCACCCAGGCCTTTAACTGTCACGATTTCGCAACCATCTGCTGCAGGGGCAAGAACAAGACAGCTGTTCACCGCTTTGCCGTCCATAAGGATGGTGCAGGCACCACAATCGCCTTCGCTGCATCCGTCTTTGACCTCTTTTGCCTTGGCGTCTTCACGAAGGGCGCTGAGCAGTGACTGGGTCGTCTTCACCGTTAATGATTTTGTCTGGCCGTTGAATTTGATCTCTATATTCATCGTCATCGTTCCTGCTCCTTAAGCAAAAGCATCAGTTAGCGCTCTGGCCAGAATATTGGCGGCGACATCTCGCCGATATTCGGCAGAACCACGGATGTCGCTTATGGGTGAAATATCCAGCTGCAGGGCCTTGGCACACTTGCCTATGAGCTCTTGATCCATTATCTTGCCGGTAGCCAGGCTTTCAACAGAAGGGGAGCGCAGAGGAACGGGGCCGACAGCACCAAATGCCACTTTCAGGTCCGTGCATCTGGTGCCTTCCTTACTAATCAGGACAGCCATATTGACCACTGAAATGGTAGCACCGTTGCGTTGCCCGATTTTTGCAAATCTGCTCCAGGTATCTGAAGCCGGGGCATCAAAACTGAATCCGGTAATAATTTCATCGGCCCTCATCGCCGTTTTCTTGTAATCCTGAAAAAAACCCGTCAGGGGTATCTGTCTTGTGGACCCGTCTTTCGCCAGAAAATGAACATCTGCATTCAGCGTCAGCAAAACGGGCGCGGTATCGGCACTGGGAGAGGCATTGGCGATGTTACCGCCAATGGTGGCCCGGTTTCTGGTTTGGGGGGCGCCTAAACTCTTCGCAGCGCTGGCAAGGGCCGGGGCATTTTCGACGATAATTTTATTTGTGAACAGGTCTGCCATGGTGACGGCAGCACCAATACTGATGCGAAGGTCATCTTTTTTGATCAGTAAAAATTCCGCCACTTGGGAAATATCCAGTATTGCATCTGGGTAAGGAGCGCCATTGCGAGTTGCTGGGATAAAATCTGTAGTTCCGGCTACAGCGAGAAAAAAATCTGGTAACTGGTCAAGAAGATCATTTAACTCCTTGTAAGATTTAGGACGGAAGTACTTTACTTCACTCACTTTGTTTCTCCTTCTGAATAGTCTACAAATATAGCAGTGGTATTCTCATCAAATTAGCTTGTTACTCTTTGCAGGAGTTGATAGGCACCATTCGCCAGGCATCAAGATGAGGTTCCAGGTGATGAGGCAAGAAACTGAATGCTCTTGATTGCGCATGGCTTCTCTGCATGTGTCAGCAGAAACGTAGGATGGATAGTTAATTTACACTCACTTTTAACATAACAGTAACACAAAGTACGCTAGCAGTGAACATTTTTTATACAAAAATAATAACATCGCTTTCAAATAAATTCTCCCGTAAATGCAGTTTGTTTTTTTCAATTAATACTTTTTTATAATATTAACAACGGGAAATATACACTCCATCTAAAATAAACCACAGAACAGACCTGCGTTAAAGAGACTATTGACGCTTGACGGAGAGTAGAAGATGTTCACCACGGACAAACTCCCAAGATTGGCAAGAGGGGTCCGTCTGCTCTGCAGATGCCAATCGCAGCAGCTGTTGCCATGGCAGCAGAGGCTGATACTCCGTTCATCCCAGGTAGCATGCCCTTACAAGATCGTTATCGAGGAGCTCCTCTTTGCTTCCAGAAGCGTGTATTGTCCCCTTCTGCAACACATACCCTCGACAGGACACCTCAAGTGCCTTCCCTGCATTTTGCTCAGATAACAAAATTGTTGTTCCGTGCCGGTTGATTTCTGTGATGGTCTGGTAAAATGCTTCCACCAGAATTGGTGCGAGGCCAAAGGAGGGTTCGTCCAGGATTAACAGTTTAGGTTCCTGCATCAGGGCCCTGGAAATAGACACCATTGCCTGCTCTCCGCCGGACAGGGTTCCGGCTGCCTGGTTCAAGCGATTCTTCAATGCCGGAAAAAGCTCGAAAATCCAACACTTCAATTGGTCGCAGTTTGACTTTTCTTCATCAAGACCAATGAGCAGATTCTGCTCAACGGTCATCCTGGGAAACAGCCGCCTGCCTTCCGGGGCAATTGAAATCCCACGTCGGACAATATCAAATGTCTTGAGACTGTTAAGGGATTGGCCCTCAAAGTGAATTTGACCGGAGTTCGGGGTAAGGAGGCCGACAATGGTTTTGATGGTGGTGCTTTTCCCGGCGCCGTTTGACCCCAGAAGACACACCACCTCTCCCTGGTTGACTACCAGATCAATGTTCTCGAGCATTTTAATCTTGCCATAGCTCGTGTAGACAGACATCAACTCAAGCATGCGCTTCTCCTCCAAGGTAGGCTGCAATAACTTCCGGATTGTTTTTTACATCGACAAAAGAACCCTCGGCTATCTTGGTGCCGAAATTCAATATGACAACTTTATCAGCTACGCCTGAAATCACTGTCATGTCATGCTCAATCAGTACCACACCCATTTTTACAAATGCAGATTGCAGTTTTTTAATATCACCCATGAGTTGGCGTGTTTCCGAAGGATCCATACCGGCAGCTGGCTCATCGAGGAGCAGAAGCCTGGGCCGCGCCAATATAGCCCTGGAAATCTCAACTCTTCTCCTGTCTACCAGAGAAAGCTCACCCACCTTACGGTCGTAGTCACTGGAAAGAGCCGTATCAAACTCCCCCACAACCTTGAGGGCCTCGTCGGCCTTTTCTGCAAAGTCATCTTTGACTTTTTGGTATTGCAGCAAGGTCTGAAAAAGCCCTGGTTTCTTTCGCATGTATGTTCCCATGAGCAAGTTTTCCAAAATGGACATATCATCCCAGAGCCTACAGGTCTGAAAAGTCCGGATAACCCCAAGGTTTGCGATCTTGGTAGGCGACAAACCCACCAGAGAAATGCCGCTCATATTGATTGCCCCCGCCGAAGGTGCATAAATACCAGTCAGCATATTGAAAAAAGTGGTTTTCCCTGCACCGTTAGGGCCGATAAGGCCAACAACTTCACCCTCGCTCACTGTGACATCAACTGAGTTAAGGGCCTTGAGGCCTCCGAACTCCATTGAAAGCTCAGTCGTTTGAAGAAGTGGTTTTGCAGCAATATTGTGGGTGTTCATTTTTCACACTCTCTTTTTTAGATCAAAAAAACGTGGTTTGCTTGGAATGATTCCCTGGGGACGAAAAAGAAGCATGGATATGAGCACCAGACCATAGAAAAGCATCCGGTAGTCATCAAACGCCCTCAGTTTTTCCGGAATAACAATGAGAAGCAGGGTACCGACAAGAACGCCTGCGATGTTATCCATTCCACCCAGGATGACCATACAAACCATCAGCAACCCAATTTGAAAGCTCATGTTTTCAGTGGACATAAATCCGATAAAATGAGCATAGAGAGCACCTGCAGCCCCAGCAAACAGAGAGCCGAAAACAAAGGCCTCAAGTTTGGATTTTCTAAGAGACAGTCCGTAACAGCGAGAGGAAATCTCGTCATCCCTGATTGCATTCCAGGCCATACCGTACCAAGAATTATGCAGACGATGAGCCACAAGTAGAGCAATCCCCAAAAAGGCCAAAACCATGTAGCAATAGAAGGCCACACCTGGGATTGTTACGCCTCCAACTGTTACCGTTTGGCCAATTTTAAAGCCAAACAAAACCGGTTTTGAGATATCTGCTATGCCATCCGGACCGCCGGTCCAATCAAAATTCATAACCAGCAAAAAGCTGATGTAGGCGAAGGCTATAGTCACAAGCGACAAATGATACTCGCGAGTCTTGAGGGTCGGCAGGCCCATGAGCAGTCCAAAAAAGCCTGCAGCAAGCATGCCCGCCGGCAAACTGATCCAAAACGAAACGCCAAAGTGGCCTCCCAGCAGAGCAGAGACATAGGCCCCAATGCCAAAGAAGGCCCCCTGAGCAAAATTCACCATCCCTGTACTACCCACCTGAATATTGAGGCCAATTGTTGCCACGCAGTAAATGCAGGCCAGGGTTAAGATATGCAGCACATAGGGGTTGTTAAAAAAGAAGAGAGGGGTGGCCAGTACAAAACAGGCGGTGAGGAGGCAAAGTTTTTTCGGATTATCCGATATGGAATTACGGACTTTTTTCCAAAAACCGGTTTTGACCAGAAGTATTGAGGCGAGAGCATAAAACAGGATAAGAGCAAGACTGAAAGCCATATTGTCAATGGCCATAAAGATGATGACAGCTGCAAATACTGCGCACGCAAAAATAAAACCAGTCAGAATAGATGATTTATCTTTCAAAATAATTTCTCCAGGTGGAAACAAAAATAACCCCTAAACCTTATCCAGTGCCTTTTCACCTATGATCCCAGAGGGCCTAAGGATGAGGAACAGCAGCAGTATTCCGAAAGAAAAGACATCACGAATAGCTGAGCCACCTGGAATATACGCTGCCGCAAAGGTTTCGGTAAAGGCCATGAGAAAGCCGCCAAGAACGGCGCCGTATACTGAACCCAGGCCTCCAACCACAGAGGCCGAAAAACCTTTAATACCCGCCATAGCCCCCATGTCGTACCTGAAAACTGTGTAGTAGATACCATTCATGAACCCGGCAATGGCCGCAAGACAGGCACCGATAAAAAATGTCACCATGATCGCCCTGTCGACATTAATACCCATCAGGGCTGCTGCCTCAAAGTCTTGTGAAATTGCCACAACATGGGAGCCGATTTTTGTCTTCTTAATGAAAAACCAGATTGCGACGAGGGTGACGATAGTGATAGCGAGAATGACAAGCTCACTGACTGAAATAAAAAGGTCGCCAAGCATAACTCCCGTCAGTGGAAAAATCTCTGGAAAGACCTGAGGATTAGACCCTTGAGGGTAGAAAAGTTTAAGTAATTGTTCAATGACGATGCCGACTCCGATTGTTGAAAGTATGGGCATGACCAGCGGTGCGTTTCTAAAAGGTTTTATCGTAGTTCTTTCTACCAGAACACCCACAAGACCAGTGAGACACATGGAGAGGAAAAAGATTGCAAAAGCTACACATCCGAACACAATTGGTCCAAGATGTCCTGCGCCAATAAGCAGTGATAAGAGGCCCGCGCCTATGAAAGTGGCAAGAATGTAGAAGGCACCCTGGCAAAACACTACGACATTAAGTGCTCCGAAAAATAACGTAAAGCCTATGGCAATGAGCGAGTATTGTGCTCCGAGCATAATGCTGTTTTTTATCTGCAATAAGAAAACCAGAGACACGGCATGCTCCTTAACTAATAAGGTTGAATCGTCTGTCGGCCGGGGAAAGCCGACAGACATAAAGCTTGGGAGAGAAATCTATCTATTTAAGTCCGACCAGTTTTTTCTCACCTTTGGCATAGCTGGAATCGTCCCACTTAACCCATTCACCATCCTGGCTGACCATTATGCCCATGTCGAGCAATGTTGTCTGGCCGGTGCTGTCAAAGGTATACTCGCCCAACAGACCTTTGTATTTTATATTGCGGATAGCTTCTACAACCTTGGCTTTATCCGGACCAACTTCTTTAAGGGCTGCGAGGATTATGTTCGCTGCGTCATAGGAGTATTTTCCATAGGCACCCATTGGCTCGGAGTAGTTTTGTTTGTCATACGCTGCAACAAAATCGTCCCAACCGGCAATCTCTGCGTCATCACCGGGTTTTACAATAACAGCCCCTTCTGCCGATCTTCCGGCAACTTCATTGAATTTTTCGTCTGCAATCCCAGAAATACCGCAGAAGAGAACGTTGCGAAGGCCGATTTTAGCCATTTGTAACCGAAGCAGTGCAGCCTCTGTCACTACGCCACCGTAGTACATTGCCTGGGGCTGCAACTGGAGGGATTTGGCAAGGATGGGCATGAAATCTTTTTCGCCAACATTGACTGCATCAGTAGAGAGTATTGTAGCTCCTTTTTCCTTGAGCGAGCTTTCCATGAAGACCTGACAGTCAGCCCCATATGCGGAATTGTCATGAATGACACTGAACGCTTTGTAGCCTTTTTCGGTGAGAAAATTGGCAAGGTATTTGTTCTCTGCATCAAGTTTTGGGCAAACCCGGGTGATTTCCGGATACATTTTCCCGTACTTGTCTGTGAGATCAACGCCAATCGCCCCCCAGATAATGAGCGCGGTGTTGTTTTCGTGAAAAATTGGGATTGTCGCGCGGGCAACAGGACTGTTCCAGTGTCCTGCTGCAGCAATAATTTTTGAGTCTGAAACAATTTTAGTAGCTGCACTTGCGCCAGTTGCGGGGTCGGAGGCATCGTCCAAGGCTACGACTTCAAGGGTGTATGGAAAATCCCCTGATTGGTTTGCCAGCCTAACAGCGAGATCAAAAGAATTTTTTGCACCCATCCCCTGGGCTGCGTTCGAACCAGTCATTGGCCCTATAAAGGCGATTTTGACCACATCATTGGCCATGGTGAATGTTGCAGCCAAGCAGCAGGCTAACACGATAGAAAAAACAAGCACTTTTTTCATACTACCTCCTAATCTGAAAAATTTAACATCAATAACGTCATCCACAGCGAACCGATCAATAATTCACTCACAGTAAACTTCAATTCGCGTTACTGTTAAGCAATGTATGTGCCATAAAAGAGATCACTTTGTCAATACTTGACATTGTACGCACGTAAACACTCACATGTAAAGATATGTTTTACCTAAAGTCCTAAAAAAACCAATTCCCAAAAAGAAACACCACATAAATGTAACATATGTATGCATTTCACAACAAATATGTATTTTTTTCGAATGGGGCATTTTAACCCATAGTTAACATTTCTTTTGACAGAACAAAGTTAACCCTTTATATGATTTCTCAGGATGCTTGGTTTTTCAGGATGCTATTGCTGTACTGAGGACCAGTTATGCAAGGGGGGAGGGAACGAATCCAGTTTGATTCAATCCAACAAGGCGTGTAAAGGAAAAGAACTATGCAGGTCAATTGCTTTAAAACGATAGGCATTTTAGGCGGTATGGGGCCTATGGCAACTGTGGCTTTAGCTCAGGCACTTGTCGATAACACAAAGGCTGATTGCGACCAGCAACACCCACCTGTAATTGTAGACAATAACAGCAGAATTCCCGACAGAACACAATTTTTGCTCGATACTACCTCAGAAGACCCACGACCTGAACTTATCGCTACGGCTAAACGGCTGGAGAATTGCAATGTGTCCTGTATTATTATGCCGTGCAACACTGCTCATGCTTTTTATAAAGAGATATCTGAAAGCATTAACACACCAGTGTTGCATATGATTGAAGAAACTGTTCGATGGATAACAGAGCACTACCCTAAGCAAAAGAAAATTGGAGTTCTGGCCACGCAAGGAACCTACAAAGCGAATGTTTACAAAAATGGACTGGAAAAATTTGATTTAACTCAAGTAAAACCAGATAAAAAAGGCCAGGATGAAGTTACAAAAATGATTTACGATGGTGTAAAAGCCAATAACTTTTCTTTTGACAGGAGCGGGTACGAACAAACAATAAAAGAAATGAGGGAAAAAAAGGGGGTAGAGGTTTTTATCCTGGGATGCACGGAGCTTTCTGTAGTGCATAACGAATATCCCCTTGATGGCATTTTTGTTGATCCCCTCCAAATCATTGCCAAAGCAGCAATTAAATTTGTCGGAGCGGATGTTACCTGTTTGTAAGTATTGGCCCATCAACATACAACTGCCGTCGTTATACAGAAACAATTAAAGTAGCTTGCTGTGTAGCTGGAAGAGGTGAAAGTGAAATGAGGAGAATTACGTGCGACATATCCTAGACGATCTGATCAGTTCGTTAAAGAAGGGGGAATCGGTAGTGCTCGGGACTGTAGTTCGCAGTAATGGCTCTGCGCCAAGGACGTCAGGGGCAAGAATAATGATATGCGAAAATGCAACCCTTTCCGGAACAATAGGTGGCGGAGCTCTTGAAGGTGCCTGCCAGGCAAAAGCAAAAGAACTTTTTGTAAATTCCTGCCCCTATGCTGAGTTGGATTTTTCTCTCAGTGAGACTTCGGCTGCAAACGAAGGTATGGTCTGCGGCGGTTCTGTTTCTGTCTTACTTCAGCGGCTGGAACCCGATGTTCTTGAGACATTAGTGCAAATACGAAACGATTATCGCCAGGGAATGCGACCCTTGCTGGGGACAGTGTTGCCCCAAGAAGGAGCCCCCCCCCGATTAGTACACTTAGGGACCGACACACAGCTGAATATCCCTGTCGAGTTAAAAAGCAAGATCAGTGGAAAGAATTATCGGGCTCCTTTCCTCGCCAGTTTGAATAATGAAGATATTTTTGTGGAACCGATGGTGTCACCTGGAGTGGTGCATATAATAGGCGCAGGACACGTTGCCTTAGCCACCGCCCAGCTGGCTTCATTCGCTGGTTTTGAAGTTGTGGTGATGGACGATCGAATCGAATTTGCCAATAAAGATCGCTACCCACATGCCCGCGAGGTAGTTGTACTCGAGTCTTTTGACCGTTGCTTTGGAGAACTCTCACTTGACGACTATATTGTTATAGTCACCAGAGGACATCTGCATGACCGCGATGTGCTCGCCCAGGCCTTAATGACCAAGGCCGGCTATATTGGCATGATAGGAAGTAAAAAGAAGCGGGAAATCATTTACAATTCACTTCGAAGAGAAAACGTCAATGAAGCCCAACTACAGCGTATTCATAGCCCAATTGGGCTGAACATAGGAGCAGATACTCCCCATGAAATTGCTCTAAGTATTATTGCCGAGCTGGTTCAGGTTCGAGCAAGATTCAAGCGCTGATATAGAGCCGTGGGTCAGGGACCCTCTTTTTTCCAGAAACAGCAGGACTGCCTCCTTGCACCCCTTTGGGAGGAGGAAATCAGCAATCACCTTGCCTTTCCCACGGCCAGAATCATGCCTCAGTCCGCCAGCTCCCTGGGAGCCTGTGCAACCATTCCTTTTCCCCAAAACTCTTCGTTCTTTCAAAAAAATAATGTTCGCGATATGAGCAAAATGGCTACACTTATTCTTCAGAAATGCCTCGATTGTGGTTAAAACCTATTCTCAGACAAGCTTTTAGAGTGACTCTTTCAGAGAGGCTTTGCAATATGCCTCAATGATCCCATCTGCCTTGTCCGCCTGTCCAATCGCAACGATGTCCGCCATATCCAGTAAACTCTGACGCATTTGCTTAACAATTGATTTCCGAACATCAGGGTTGGGAAGGGTATCAGCCTGGTTCATAAAGACTATGGTTTGTGCCTCGCCAGGACATTTTTTGAACAGTCCGTTTTTATGATTAACGAGGGCCGTAATTGCCGATAACTCGATGTCACTCCCTACTGCCAGGCCGGTTATCTCTTGAAACTGCTTTACCCTGTGGACGTAGTGTTCGTCTAATGGTTTACCGAGCCCCTGCAGGCCAATAAGACCAAAAAGATAACGGGTATAGCGAGGGATTACCGGTTCATGTTCGCCAGGAGCCTTTATGGGTTTGCGGGCAGATCCGTCAGCTTCCACCAGAATCCAGCGAAAACATCCCGACTGCCAGAGGCTGTCAACAACCTCGGGGGAAAACCCGATGAGCTTGTTGGTTTTCGGGCAATGGTGTGAAGCCGCGACAATGAGATTGGATCGCCTGAAAATCATTTCAGCCCTGTCCTGCAAATCCTGTTTGGATTTTGTAACAAGAAGATGAGGATACTTTTTTTTGTCGGGCGCAAAAATTTTGGTGGTCGTTGTCACCAAAATACGCCTATCTGCGCGAGCCAACTCCTCTGCAATTCTGAACATGAGTGTTGTTTTGCCGCCGGCACCGACGAAAGAGAGGATTCCCTTTTGCTTGATATTGAGTGTATGTATGATTGAATGCATTCTAATTGCTCGGAGGTACTCTACCTGAAACTGCCTAGATGATAATTTCTCCCAATGAATGGAAGTTAGCAGAAATCGTCTGCCTCTCGCCTTTGCGGCCGCGAGGATCTTTGCGTCAGTGGCTTTCGTCTCCTGACAATCCGCTATACGTTATAAGCGGCACAAAGCATCCAGTCAGGATCTTATGTTAACAGCAACTCTTCAGATAATACCCAACAATTGACAAAAAACCGTGCTATAGCTGTTTAGCAGTCCCTTATTTTTCTTCATTTCGGACTGTGGGACCTACCTCATGCTCCTTGAGAAGACCTGACTTAGCGAAGATCAAGTGCTACTGAACAGGACCTGTTTTCTGTCATTAATCCTCAGCTGGAATCTTTGCAATACATTCGATCATTCCTTTCTGGTTTATTGACTCTTTCGGCAGTACCGCCATCTGAGGTGATCGCGGTATCAGGAAAAAGACCGACAACAGGTAATGACCCGTCAGATACAGCAGCTCAATGGAGTAGAGAAGGTTGTCCCCGCGAAACAGAGAGGGGGTGACGGATATGAATTGGGAATCCATATAACACCCTCTTTTTTTCAGGGTACTGAGTAAAATACGCATAGTTGCCACTCCATTTTCATGATATACTTGAGTACTCAGGGCAGAATCCCCCTGGAAATCCTCAGCCAAGATAGCCAAAAAAGTGAATGGAGGTTGACAATGAAAAGATGGCAAACAGTTTTGTCACTTGTCATGCTTGTTCTCTGCATCACCCTTGTTCCCACCCCCCTGCTCGCCAAGGGCGGTGGCGGAGGAGGCGGTGATCATGGTGGAGGCGGCAACAGAAGTGGCGATGGCAGGGATGGTTTTTCCGGAGACCAGGGAGGCATGCGGGAACAGGGTGAAAGCAGGCAGAAGATTCAGGAGCAAAACCAGGTAAGCAGCCAACAGCGTACTCAGATCCAAGACTGTGAGAACACAATGCAACATATGCAGGTCCGGATCAGAGCAATGGACAGACTGGCATCCGGGGAAAGCCTGCAGGCTGGTGAACTGGAAAGAGCCCGCCTTAGCCTCCATAGTGAATTCCGCCAGCTGGAGGAGGCCCACAGCCGATTTGCCGCAGGATTGAACAGTCGAGACCGGGATCAGCTGGGAGATCGGCTCCGGGATATGGATCACGACCGGGACCGTATCCACACCTGTCTCCAGAATTTAGAGAATGAATTGGCACAGCCGCACCCTGAACAGAGCCAGCTCCGTCTCAATATCCAAGAGATGGAACAGGCCATGGAAAGATGGCAGGAGCACTACGCTCAGTTTGAGTAGTTCCAAAAACAGACCCCAGCGAGGATGATATGACCGACTTTAGCCAATTACCGGAAAATTTCCAGCACTATCAAAAACAATTCCCCGAGATGTTCACTGCCTACGCCAAAGGCGCTGAGCTAGCCCGAACCAGCGGACCGCTTGATGTCAAAACAACCCATCTCGTCCAGCTTGCGGCCGCCATAGGAATCCGCAGCGAAGGAGGCGTGCACTCCCATGCCAGGAGGGCCCTGGAAGCAGGGGCAAGCCATGAAGAACTCTTCCAGGTGATTAATCTATTGATCTCGACTATTGGTTTTCCGGCAGCGGCAGCGGCCTATTCCTGGATCCGTGACACAGACAAGGCGAAGAAATAGGAGAAAGAACCAACGGCGGCCAGACCACCCCTTGCAAGGGTAATTTCACTGCCTGCCATTGGCAGGCTCCACAGAAGATGCCTGGAGTTTGACTGGTTGAGTAAAGCGGCTTTTCATACTCCCGGCACCTTCGAGGAGCACAAGGAGCCCCAAAGGATTCAGAGACAGGGGACCTTTTTTTGTTTCATTTGCCGGAGGAACGTCTCAACAGCCCTTAGCTGTCACTGCTCTTGTTGCGACGCAGGATTCCATTCACCCTTCCCTGGATCAGGGCAGGATCCGTATGGAGCAGGACTCGATTCCCCGGATTGGCTCGAGTGATCACCTCCCCCCCTGTTGTCTCCATGCCGGTAACGGTCAGGGCAACAGTCTCGATCCCGGGCAACATATACTCAATCCGAGTCCCATTCTCCAACACATTCCTGATCTCCACCAGAGGAGAGGCTCCCGCCTCACGAATCACGGCCACCGGCTCCACCTGCTGCACGGCCCGAGAACTGGTATAGAGCATTTCGGAACTCCCGGGGCGTTGCCTGATAAAATTTTCACTGCTCCCTCGAGTCCCGGTCCTGGCGATCTCCTCAACAAGTATCTGCGGCAGACGAATTTCCTTCGGCTTTGCCCAGGCCTCGGCCGGAAGCGAGCCAAGATAATCCAGGGCAGCCCGATAGATGCGTGTCACCCCACCCACATAAAATATGGATTTCATCCGCCCTTCGATCTTCAGGGAGTTTACCCCGCAGGCCACCAGTTCCGGTAACCGTTCCAAGAGACAGAGATCCTTGGCGTTAAAAATATAGGTCCCCCGCTCGTCCTCCTCCACTGGGAAATACTCTCCCGGCCGCTTCTCTTCGATCAGACGATACCTGTAGCGACAGGGATGGGCACAGTTGCCCTGATTGGCATCCCTGCCGGTCATATAGTTGGAGAGCATACAGCGTCCGGAGTAGGAGATACAGAGGGCGCCATGAACAAAAATCTCCAACTCGCCATCCACCTCGTTTCGAATCTCCTCGATTTCCTGCAAGGACAATTCCCGGGCCAGGTTGAGGCGTCCTGCCTTCTGCTCAAACCAGAAACCGGCAGCCTGGGCGTTGGTCACATTGGCCTGGGTGGAGAGGTGAATTGGAATATCCGGGACACATTTTCGAGCCCGCATGAGGATCCCTGGATCGGCAATGATCAAAGCGTCCACCTCGGCCTCCTGCAGTTGTAAAAGATAGCTGTCCAGGCCAACAAAATCACAATTATGGGCCAGGATATTCACGGTCACATAGACCTTCACCCCATGCGTATGGGCATAATGTACGGCCTCGACCATGGCCTGTTGACTGAAATTCCCAGCCTTTGCCCGAAGACTGAACTCTTTTCCACCCATATAGACGGCATCTGCCCCGTAGTGGATGGCGGTAACCAGTTTCTCGAAATTTCCGGCGGGGGCAAGGAGCTCGGGCATGGGGGGACAACCTGCTTTGTTGCTTTCTTTTTTCTTCATTGTACGCTATTATCAATCGTTATTTTTGTAAGTTCTCAATGAATGGTCACAACGAGATCTCTGGTAGGCTTTGGGGCGAAGGTACGAAACCCACATTATCGTCATTTTGTTGGGTTTAGCAAGCTTTAAGCAAAAGCTATTTTTGACTGTTCTCCCACCAGTCATTGAAAAATGATACGTCTTACAGTAGCGGACCAATATATCAAGGGCAAGCGAGCACAAGCAAGAGGCCAGGTGGGAAAAAAAGTTGTCGGCATAGCCATGAGCGGAGGTGTGGATTCCACGGCCTGTGCCTTGCTTCTCCAAAACCGGTATCAGGTGTACGGTTTTTTCATGCAGCTGGCCCAGCCTGACTTCTCCGCCCAACTGAGACGAGTCAAGGAAGTTACCCAGCGATGTGGCATTCCACTCCAGGTCATTGACCTCCGGGCCCAGTTTAAGGACAAGATTCTCACCTATTTTGCCACCTCCTATCAAAACGGACGTACCCCCAACCCCTGCATGATCTGTAATCGCGAAATAAAATTCGGTCTTTTTATGGACGCCATCCTCAAGCAGGGAATGGAGCATGTGGCCACCGGCCACTATGCACAGATCAGAGAAGAAGAGGGATGTTTTCTCTTAGGGAAAGGAAAAGACAAGAACAAGGACCAGTCCTACTTTCTTGCCCGCTTGACCCAGAAACAACTGGCACGGACCCTCTTTCCTCTGGGTGAAATGGACAAGGAAGAGGTCTACACCTTGGTGGAAGGACATGGGTTCACTGAATTCAGAGGCCAGGAGAGCCAGGATGTCTGCTTTCTCGGCTCCAGTTCCGTGGGGCATTTTTTAGAAGAACAGATGTCAATTCATAAGACTGAGGGAGAAATTGTCAATCAAAACGGCGTCATCCTCGGACGACACAAGGGTATCTATAACTACACCATCGGCCAGCGCAGGGGACTGGGAATTTCCGACACTTCCCCCTGGTACGTCGTAGCCGTTGACGCCCCCGCCAACCAGGTCATTGTCGGAAAAGACGAGGATCTCTTTCACGATACCATTGACATAGCAGATGTCTCCTGGAGCTGCGGCAGATCCCCCCGTCCTGACCGGGAGTATCAGGTTCGAATCCGCTATCGGCACCAGGGAGCACCGGCCCGAATAACTCAACTCTCGGAAAATCGTTACCGTATCATCTTCCCCGAAAAACAGAGAGCTGTAACCCCGGGTCAGTTCGCCGTTATTTACGATAAGGACCTGATCCTCGGCAGCGGTGAGATCCAGTGAAGAAAAAAGTCATTATCAATACCCTGGGCTGCAAAGTAAACCAGTATGAATCCGCCTCCTTTCTCTGCTCCTTTGAAGAATCCGGCTGTCGCATGGCTGAAAAAGGTGAAGATGCCGATATCGTAGTCATCAACACCTGTGCAGTCACGTCTAAGGCTGGCTCCCAGTCCCGACAGACTGTGCGCAGGCTCATACGCCGCCATCCACAGGCAAAGATCGTCATCACCGGCTGTTATGCCCAGATGGCTGCCAATGAACTGGCAGAAATGGTGGAGCCCCCTGTCTGTATCGTCGGGAATGGCAACAAACACCTGCTGGTGGAAGCTGCCCTGAGAGAGAGTGACTGCGACCTGACCATGCTCATGGGAAAAATCCTCAAGAAGAAAGAAATCTGTCACCTGCCCATGCGCAGATTCGGCAACCGTACCCGTGCCTATCTGCGCGTTCAGGACGGCTGCAACAACTTCTGTACCTACTGTATCGTTCCCTACACCCGCGGTCCCAGCCTCAGCCTGAATCTCGCCGAAATCATGAGCCAGGCGAACCGTTTTCAACAGGCAGGGCACAAAGAAATCATACTCACCGGCATCCATGTAGGAATGTACGGTCGCGACCTGGAAGAAGAGAGCGACATCGCAGATCTAATATTCACCCTGTGCCAGGCCCACCCAGATATCCGTTTCCGGCTCAGTTCCATTGAACCCCAGGAAATTTCTGACAAACTTCTCCGAGCCATGAGCATTTGTCAGAACTTCATGCCTCACTTCCACATCCCACTCCAGAGTGGAGACGACACCATTCTCAGGCGCATGCATCGCGGTTATGACCGAGAAACCTTTCGTACTGTGGTCAATAAATGCCGGGCCACCTTCCCGGACGCGGCCATCGGCATTGATATCCTCACCGGATTTCCTGGAGAAGGAGCAGAGGAATTTGCCAACTCCAGGGCCTTGCTCACAGAGCTTGACGCTACCTACTTCCATGTCTTTCCTTACTCCAGTCGCCCGGGTACCCCGGCAGCCACCTACAAAAACCAGGTTCCCAAGGCTGTGCGTGAAGAGCGGGTGGCGGAACTCCGACTCCTGGGAGAAGAAAAAAAGACAGCCTTTTACACCCGTTACCTGGAAACAAAACGACCAGTGCTTGTAGAACACAAACGAAATCGTGAGGGGATGCTCACCGGCTTTAGCGACAATTACATCCCTGTGGCCTTCCCCGGTGAAACCAATTTGATGGGCAAGATTATTCCCATCCATCTGGAACGGATTGCCGACACCACTGTTATGGGGAGGTATACATAATCATGCGCGGAGAGATCATCGCCATCGGAAACGAACTCACATCAGGGAGAATCGCCAACACCACAAGCGGCTTTGCCGCCCACCACCTCTTTGAAGCAGGATTTGATATTTATGCCATGCACACCATTGGCGACACTCCAACGCTGATCGGTGAAGCCTTGAAACGAGCCCTGAGTCGTGTAGACTTTGTTCTGGTCACCGGCGGCCTCGGCCCCACCGATGACGACCTCACCACCGAGGCGGTATCCGAGGCCCTTAACCGGCCGACCATGCCTAACCTTACCCTCCTCTATCAGATCAGAACCCACCTCCAGACGGTTTCGGGACCCGTTGTCAGCCCTTTGGAAAAACTTGCCTGGCTCCCCCAGGGAGCAGAGACGCTGAATCCGAACTCAAAGATGTCCGGCTTCCAGCTTATCCATGACGACAAACCCATTTTCTTTCTTCCCGGCATCCCCCATCAGATGCAGACCCTGCTCATAGATCAGGTTCTCCCCCGCCTGACCACCTGGTACAAAGACCGACAACTGGCAGTCTACCAGCGAGTCTACAAGATTTTTGGCAAGAGCGAGATGGAAGTCAATCAGGAAACAAAAAGCCTTCAACTCAACAAGGCGGTGGAAATCGGCTACTATCCGGTCTTTCCCAATGTCCATCTCAGCATGACAGTACGTGGCAGTGATACTGAGGCAATGGAGAAGATTTTTACTGCAACCTGTACCCTCGTCGAAGAAAAAATGGGCCTAGCCATTTATGGTAAGGATGATGAGAGCATGGAGTCAGTTGTTGGTGTCCTGCTCCAGCAAAACGGAAAACAACTGGCAGTTGCCGAATCCTGCACCGGTGGACTGATCAGTCACCTTTTGACCTCCGTTGCCGGGAGTTCAGCGTACTACCTGGGAGGAGTCACCTCCTATGCCAACTCCATGAAAACTGACCTTCTCGGGGTCAGTGAAAGACTGCTCCAGGAATACGGCGCAGTGAGCCGGGAAGCAGCAAAGGCCATGGCTGCCGGAATGCGGGAAAAAAGCGGGGCGGACATCGCCCTTTCTATCACCGGAATTGCCGGTCCTGACGGTGGTAGTGAAGATAAACCGGTGGGAACAGTTTTTGTGGGAATGGCCGACGCAAAAGAGACTCGGGTCCACCGTTTTCTCTTGCCCGGTACTCGCTATGAAATTCAACGCATGACAGCCCAAACAGCACTTGATCTTCTACGCAGATATCTGTTAACATAGCCTACTACCGTGTAGGACTCAGTAGATTCAGGTGCTCCAAGCGATCTGACCCAGATGACCAAGATACCTCTCCAGAAAACATTCGGGTAACACTAGTCGAATCTGCGGCCATCCAAGAGGACGAGGGATTTCTCAGCAAACTCTCCTCTACCCCAATCGCTTAATAACCAATATACCAAACCAGTAACACTCACAAGGAGCACAGATATGGCAACAACAGCAGCAAAAGATAAGACAGGCAGTGTAGACAATGCTATCAGCCAGATCCAACGCCAGTTCGGCAAGGGGTCTATCATGCGCCTCGGCACCCAGGCGTTGGAAAAGATTCCGGTTATTTCCACAGGCTCCCTGAGCCTGGATATTGCCCTGGGAGTCGGCGGTTTTCCCAAGGGGAGGGTTGCAGAAATCTACGGTCCTGAATCTTCGGGTAAAACCACCCTCGCCCTGCATGTGGTGGCTGAGGCCCAGAAAAACGGCGGCACAGCCGCTTTTATCGATGCCGAGCATGCCCTGGACACCGCCTACGCCAAACGCCTGGGGGTTGACACCGACAACCTCCTTGTCTCTCAGCCTGATTTTGGTGAACAGGCCTTGGAAATTGCCGAGATCCTCATTCGCTCAGGTGGAGTGGATGTCATTGTCATTGACTCTGTGGCTGCTCTGACTCCCAAGGCCGAAATAGACGGTAATGTGGGGGATTCCCACATGGGACTCCAGGCCCGCCTGATGTCTCAGGCGATGCGCAAATTCACCGGGGTCCTGAATCGCAGCAATACCGTGCTGATTTTTATCAATCAGATCAGAATGAAAATCGGAGTAATGTTCGGCAATCCCGAGACCACCACCGGCGGTAATGCGCTGAAATTCTATTCTTCCTTGCGCCTGGACATTCGCAGGATTGCTGCCATCAAAGATGGCCAGGAGGTGATCGGCAACAGAACCAAGGTCAAGGTGGTCAAGAACAAGGTTGCCCCCCCTTTTAAGGTTGCAGAATTTGACATTATTTACGGTGAAGGCATCTCCAAGACAGGAGATATCCTCGATCTTGCCGTCGAACAGGACATTGTCGACAAAAGTGGATCTTGGTACTCGTATCTTGACGAACGAATCGGGCAGGGACGAGAGAATGCCAAGCGCTTCCTCAGTGATCACCCGGAAATGTGTAGCGAGATAGACCAGAAAGTTCGCTTGGGATTCGGCTTAGGGATTCCGCTCCCAAGTGAAACTGAGGCCGTTGAAACCGAATAAATAAACCGTCCCCCTGGCTAGTTGCAAGCACTAGGTAACGAAAAAATATGAAATGGTCCGACCTGAACCTGTCAGCAAAATTCGGCCTTCTCTTTGGCGCAGCCTTTGTCTCTTTTATCCTGGTCCTTCTCTTTTACCAACGGACCGCTACCCAGACGACAGAGGCCTTCAGAACCCTTATTGATACTGAGATCGCCATCGCCTTTCATGCCACAAGCGTAGACGGTGACATGAAACACGCCAGACGCCTGGAAAAAGAGTTCCTGCTCAGCAAAGATCGATCCTTCGAAAATCAGCTCCTCGATACGGTTGAAGAACTGCAAAACGCGGCCAGGGTCATCATTGAGCTGGCAAAAAAAAACAGCGCCGGCACAGAAGACCTGGCCGGAGAAATCCTGAGCCAGGTATCTATTTACGAACAGGCATTTAAAGACCTTGTTGCCGCCCAAGTCAAAAATGGCTTAGACGGCGACTCTGGCCTCCAGGGCAAATTCAAGGCCCTGGCCCTGCAAGTTTCTCAGAACCTGAGAAAGCATCAGATCAGTGACTGCTACCTTGCCCTCCTCCAAATGCGTCGTTTTGAAAAGGAATATGTTCGCACCAATTCCGATCGCCATAAAGTAAAACTGATGCAGGCAATTGATACCTATGAAGCATCACTGAACTTGCTGGAAGATGATGAGGAGCTTTACGATAAACAGATAGAGAAGCTCAGTGCCTACCAGGAAGCGGTTACAGAATACGACTCCCTGGCCGATGAAACCAGCCTCCAGAAGATGCAGGCCAGTGCCGTAGAGGTGGAAAAGGCCTTGAGTCTGCTCTACGTCCCTAATGCCCGCATCCAGCTCCTGATTTTGAGGCTGACTGAAAAAAATTATATCCTTACCCGTCTTGAAAAATATGGCATCGCCACCCTGGAGGCGGCCGAGACCATCCAGGACACCTTTGCTGATTCCAATACTGCTCCTCAATACATCAAGTCCATTGACACGGATCTTACTGCCTACCAAGAGACCTTTTCGGCTCTTATAGCCAATGACAGGAAGATACAGACCGCCCTCGAGGTCATGAATGAAGCAGCAGGCAAGGTGGAGCCACTGGTCAGCGAGATCATGGCCCAAGCCAGCCAGGCCAAGGAAAGCCAGATCGAGACCACCACGGCAAAGGCCAAAAACATGGGGATGATTGCCATTGCTATCGGCCTCTGTGTGGTCTTTTCCTCGGGGACGATCGCCTTTTTTACCATCCGCTCCATAGTCGCAGAACTGAGACGTGGGGTCAACTTTGCCAAGACCATGTCCCAGGGAGATTTCACCACCACACTCGACATCCAACGTCATGATGAGATAGGAATCCTGGGAGAGGCACTGAACAGCATGGTTACTGGAATCCGGGAGATGTTCAAAGAAATATCAGACGGAATCGTCCACCTTTCGTCCTCTTCCAACGAACTCTCCTCCATTGCCCATCAGATGTCAGAGGGCGCGGACCTCTCCTCCCAGAAGGCCAACAGTGTTGCTGCCGCTGCCGAAGAGATGAGTGTCAGCATGGCCTCGGTGACCATGGCCAGCGAAACAGCTACCAACAGTGTCAATATGATGGCAGCTGCCGTGGAAGAGATGAACGCCACTGCCGATTCCATCGCCCAGCAGACCGGAAAAGGACAGGAGATTTCTCACAATGCAGCCAAGCGCATCAACCATTCCTCACAGATGATCGAAAAACTTGGCCGCGACATGTTGGAAATAAACAAAGTCACTGAGACCATCAACGAGATTTCTGACCAGACCAACCTGTTGGCCCTGAATGCCACCATTGAGGCAGCTCGGGCAGGGGAAGCCGGAAAGGGATTTGCCGTGGTTGCCAACGAGATCAAGGAACTGGCCAAACAGACCTCGGCCGCCACCCATGAGATCAGACAGCACATTGACGACATCCAGAAGTCCACAGGCACGACGGTGAAAGAAATAAAAGACGTGGCATCAGTGGTGGAAGAGGTGGATGAGATTGTTTCCTTGATTGCCATTTCCATGCAGGAACAAACTGCCACCACCCATGAAGTCGCAGGAAATATTGCCGAAGCCTCTCAAGGTATGGCGGAAGTCAACGAAAACATGGCTCAGAGTTCAACGGTGGCGGGCGAGACGGCAAGAGACATTGCAGAGGTAAGTAGAATCGCGGGGGAGATCTCCACCAACGGCAACAAGGTAAATATCAGCGCCGAGGATCTCTCCAGTCTGGCATCGCGGCTGCGCCAACTGGTCGAGCGCTACAGGGTGTAACGCCGCCCCGGCAAGCCAAAGCCATCCCAGAGGTCCTCCCCGGGCTTGGGGCAGCCGCAGTTCAGGTGCCGGACTTGATCTGGTCGATAATTCCAGTGGTTGAGGCCTGGCTGACAAAGGGTATCCGCTCCACCCGGCCACCATTGGCCTTGACCTCGGCGGCACCAGCGATCTCATCCTCATTCCAGTCTGCCCCCTTGACTAAAACATGGGGGCGCAACCTGGTAATCAGGTTCAGCGGGGTGTCTTCAGCAAAGAGGACCACGGCATCCACGCAACCCAAGGCCGCCAAAACCCTTGCCCTTTTTGACTCTTCATTGATTGGCCGGCCAGCTCCCTTAAGGGAACGGATGGATTGGTCGTCATTCAAACCAAGAATCAGATAATCTCCCTGCCGACGAGCCTTCTCCAGGTAGTCCACATGTCCGGCGTGAAGAATATCAAAACAACCATTGGTGAAGACAATCTTTTGCCCCACCCTTTTTCGGTTGGCCACCACCTTGGCCAGAGTGTCCAATGAAACTATTTTGTCCCCATCTTCGCCAGACCAGGGCGTCGGAGCTACCGTATTAAAGCGAGCCCGCAATTCCCGCACCACTTCCCAGTTGAGAGCAACCAGAGCTGAAGCAGTCTCCTCCCCTGCCTCTGCCAGAATTTCACCATCCGGGGCAATAACCAGGGAATGCCCACCCATCTGCAACCCTTCCCACCTGCCGCAAGCATTGGCGGCGACAATAAAAACCTGATTTTCAATGGCCCGTGCCTTGAGCAAGATCTTCCACTGTTCAATACGGGCCAAAGGCCACTGGGCAGACATAAGAAGGAGATCCGCCCCTTGACGGCACTGAAGCTGGGCGGCCTCAGGAAAACGGAGATCGTAACAGACCAGGCCCCCAGCCAGAGCATTACCATCTATGCTCACCGGTTTCGCCCTCCTGCCGGACCGGAACCAGACATCCTCTTTCCAGAAAGAAAAAAGATGCTGTTTGGAAATTCCATGGGAACCTGCCTCCCCAATCCCCGAGAAAAAGAGGGTGTTATAGAGTGCCGCCTTACCTCCTTCAACCTTCTGGTCAGGAAGTGATCCCGCCAAAACGATACCATAGGAGCCGGCAAGTTCTTCCAACTCTTCCAGGAGCGCCGGTATCTCATGACACAGAACGCCCAGTTGCTCATAGACAAATCCCGTGGCCCACATTTCCGGTAAGCCAATCAGGCTGCCAGGGACCGGTTTCAGTCTTCTCAGGCCAACTTTAAGCTGTTCCAGATTCGTGCGAATATCGGCCGTCACGATCTCAAACTGGAGGAAACCAACATGGGAAAAGGGATCTTTCTTAGATTCTACGCTCATAGTATCACTGTCATACGCTTTTATAAAACTTCTGCCCTAAGGGCACAAACATTGCAAAAAAGGGGTTACCAGAGGCGTGACGACAGGCCCTCGGATGAAATTCACCTTGTTCTTGCCTCCCGGAAAGAGAGTTCCCCTCCCTGCCGAGTCGGCAAAACAAAAAGATTGCGCTGGTCAAGTAACACCGCTCAACTGTTTTCAAATCTGGCCAAGGCCTCTGCTGCCAGTGCCGTAACGGTGGTAAGCACCACCACTCCCTCTTGATAGACTCTCACTTGCCCTCTGTCACCTGAGAGCCGCTTTAATTCCTCCACTGCCGGGAAGGCTTGGAGCAGGCCCAGGGCACGAGCAGCCAATCCCCGTACTGCAGAATCTGGAGAGGAGAGGTAGGTGAGGAGGCTTGGAACAACCTCCTTTTCTCTCAACAAGGCCGCACGTTTTTCAGCCAGTCTGCCAATCCCCCAGAGCAGTCCCCGCTGCAACTCAGGTAACTCAAGGTAATTCCCGTCCTGATGCTCCAGCGCCCCATCTGGAAGCATATAGGAGATCAGCATATGCAGATATTCAGCACACAACCTGTTGTGATGAACCATTGCCTCGGCCATGGCCTCGGGTGATCCCCAGCCAATACCACCCGATTCGTCATTAAGACTCCAGAGAAAACGGCGCATAACGATACGTGCTGCCTCCATATCCTTCTCTGCGAGACGTGATACCACCTCGCCGAACAGGGTAACCGTATGCCAGCGCAGCATCTCCTCAGGCCGAAGCAGGGCAGAAAAAAGAGGATTGACCAAGCCATGTTCATCATACTTGCCAAGTTCCCGACGTATCTCCTCCAGATCACTGCCCGCCAGAACGGTCAGGACCTGTTTTTTTATCTTTCTATTCATCTGCGGCCTCCTCCTTAACGAAAATCAAGATGGAGAAAAATAGTAAGCACTCATGAGAAGAAAACAAGATCATACTCTCTACTCCAGCTGTAGGGTATCAGCGGATCCCATTTGAGAGAGTGGTAACCAGTTCGATTCTCAAAGAGTAGGAAGGAGAAGGGCAACAATGCGAAAGATTTCCTCTCCATGGTATCTCCTTTTGGAGTAAGGAGCCCCCCATCACAGCTCCATGCCAGTGCGCAAAAACGACGAACAGTCGAGTGCAGATGAAGAACCGATACTACGCCATCACTTTTGCGGCAAGGTAAAGACTCGCTTGGCCAGCTCCGTGTCAAGGAGAAGCAAGCCACTGGAATCATCGCCTATGAGACGAAGACGATTGACAATCTCACCAACAGTAGCCTCTTCCTCAACCTGCTCCATGATAAACCAGTCGAGAAAGGCCTTGGCCGCATGATCACGAATATCAAGAGCGACATCAATAAGGTCGTTGATCATCTGCGTTACCTTCTCCTCATGGGCCAGGATATGTTCAAAGGCAGCCAAGGGTGATTCCCACTGCGTCTCCGGTTTGGCAATGGCCTCAAACTGGACTCTGCCGCCCCGCTCGTGGACGTAATCATAAATTTTCATACCATGAAACATCTCTTCCTGCACCTGACCACGCATCCAGATAGCAAAGCCGGAGAGACTGATTGACTGAAAGTAAGACTCCATGGCCAAATAGAGGTAACTGGAATATAATTCTGCATTGACCTGATTATTGAGGACCTTCTCCATCTTCTTTTTCATCTCTGCACTCCTTTGTTTTTCGTGTTATTCTCTTCACAATTCAATAGGTTGCTGTCAACAGCTGGACCAACCCCAGGCTAAGCGTTTGCCAGCATCATATCTTACAGGGAGAGCCATGGAGATGAAAGGAAGAAAAGAGGAGGCTTACAAAAAGTCAAATTCGTGGAGGGCTGGTAAAGCAGAAGACAGACGTCAAAACTACCTCATATGGGTGATCCAAGGCCTGAAGAGCACTTTGGGCCAGCAGAGACTGGAGATTGGCAGCAAGGCCAAAGAAAACGATTTTCCAAGCACTTTCTTTTAGCCCTTGGCCGCAGTATCATCTATACGTTGCATCCCTTCCATGAGCATACCCATGAAACCACCGATGACATCCAGTTCCATCTCCTGGAAACTCAGACCATGAACAAATTTAAATCGACCATCAGAAACGGCAAGTGCCTCGTAAAATGCCTCCTTCCCCTGTTTGCCATTGCAAGAGGCAAAGACCAGTTCCCCTTCATTAAAAAGAAGGTATGCCTTTCTCTGCCCGGATTCCAGTTTCAGGCGACCGGTTTTCTGATTTGAATTTATCATCTGGCACAATTCAATGGGTGGAATGTCGGCCAGTTGGCCAACCATTCCAGAGGTCAGCTCTTCTGCTCTTTGGAAATTAATCGCAGTGATTCTCCCCACCAGAAGTTTATAGAAAAAGACCTGAAGGGCGGGGAACCGATTAAGGACATGACGAAAATTTTTCTGACTGAGACTGGCTATCATACACGGCTCCATGGCCATGATCGTTGTCGTGACACGGTCCCCAGACAACAAACTCATCTCACCAAAAACTTCACCCCTCCCCATCTCGGCAAGGGTCACTCCATCCTCGTCCATCACCTCTACCCGACCGGAAATGATAATAAAGAGATTGGACGCCGGCTCCCCCTTCTGAAGAATAGGAAATCCCCAATTAAAATCCTCAAGTTTCAACATGGTCGCCAGATCAAGCAGATCATCATCAGACAAAGGCTGAAAGATATCGATGGTGCGGAGGAGTCCTGCAAAGCGGGCAGTGGATTTCAGCTTCTCCCGACGCTCGGCAGCAGCGAGAAGCTTCATCTGAATGGTGGCGTACTCTTTTTCCTTCTTAAACTCAAAACGGATAATACCGGTACAACCGCCGCACTCAAATTTAGTTTTCTGTCTACTACCCTGGAGATACTGTTCAAAAACAATATCTTCCGAGGCCAATTCTATAAGATCCTTCGTCAGAGTAAGACATGTCGGTTTGGCTGCCGGCAGCTTGAGAACCCCCTCATCAAGCTCCAATATTTCCCCAACATTATATAAGGGACAATATTTTTCTTCAGTAATGATGAAGATACCGTTACGAAACTGCATTTAGCGCCTTAGAACTGATTTCCTAAATTTCTCCAGCAACCCACGCGTCTTTTTATCACAAAAAAAATGCCCTCACTCAGACAACAGCCTTCAATCTGACCGTCCAAAAAACATATAGATGACAACGCCCAGCACGGTAGCGCCGCCAAAGAGTACGGGTAAAATTTTGTTAATCTGCAACTCTCCATTGACGATCAGGGTGTCCATGTATTCAGTACCGCTCACCCACCACACAGCAATAAATATGGATATGACAATGAGATCTTTCCAACCCTGTTTGTAGAGGAGATAACCAACCACAAGAATAAAAGGTACCAGAAACCAGGGATTGGTAAAAAGCCCGCTAACGTCTACATCTTTCACCTGTTCCTGGAGGTGAGTCGACTCGAACCAGTCGAGGATCTTTGCAAAAAAATCATTCATCACTACTAAACCTCTATTTTTTCCATCCGGCCAGGAGAGATCTCAACTGCCGAGTTTTTTTAAATTATTAAGGCGGACAAGTTGTTTCTTCCACCTCCGCCAGCAAACACCTCCTCTTATTCTCTGCTATCTACAGCTTAATTCAAGGCTTTTTTTTCTCACCCCCCTTTTTTCATCGATTCAAAAAAAATGCCAGGCAAAGCACCTGTTCGCAGCAAGGCAGCACGGCAGGTGCACGTTATTGTAATTTTACAAAACCCTTATGGTACATATTTGTAATGTTTTCTACATCCAAGAAAAGACCCAAAAAACAAAATAAAGGAAAAACATATAATTACGTAAATAAATCTCTTACTCGCGCGGTTGGCACATGACTTGCTTTTACCTTTACGACAAGACAGAAACAGGACTAATCGTATCACAAGGAGCAGAATATGAAAAAGATAGAAGCAATCATCAAACCATTCAAGCTGGATGACCTCAAAGAGGGGCTGGGTGAGCTGGGCATAACTGGAATGACTATCAGCGAAGTCAAAGGATTCGGACGCCAGAAAGGACACACCGAGATCTATCGAGGAGCGGAGTATGTAGTCGATTTTATCCCAAAAATCAAGGTGGAAACCGTAGTCAAGACGGAGATGGTAGACATGGTCATCGAAAAAATCCTCTCTTCGGTCCAAACTGGTTCCATTGGCGACGGCAAAATTTTTGTCACCCCGATTGACAAGGTCTGCAGGATACGGACCGGAGAAACTGACGAAGACGCCATCTAAACAGAAAAAGCAGGACTCATTTACTATAGACACAGGAGGTTTTTCTCGTGAAAAAAACAGCATGGGCCCTTGCCCTTCTACTAATCATCCCCACCATTGCCTTCGGCGGTGAGGAAGTGATCGAAATCACCAGCACCACCAACAAAGAAGCCATCGACCTTCTTCAGACCAACTTGAACTACGTCTGGACCCTCATCGCCGCCTGTCTGGTTTTTTTCATGCAGGCCGGATTTGCCATGGTCGAGTCCGGGTTCACCAGGGCAAAAAGCGCAGTGAATATCATGATGAAGAATCTCATGGACTTTTCCATGGGTTCAGTGGCCTTCTGGGCCGTAGGATTCGCCATTATGTTCGGCACCAACAAGACCGGCTGGTTCGGCACAGATGGATTCTTTCTCTCCGGTTGGGGCGGACCTGACAGCGACCCATGGGTCCTTGCCTTCTGGATGTTCCAGTGTGTCTTTGCCGCCACTGCCGCAACCATCGTCTCCGGTGCCATGGCAGAGCGGACAAAATTTACCGGCTACCTGGTCTATTCCTTTATGGTCTGCGCCTTCATCTATCCGGTCTTCGGCTCCTGGGCCTGGGGATCACTTCTGAACGGCAGCGGCTGGCTGGAAGGTATGGGTTTTATCGATTTTGCCGGCTCCACCGTGGTCCACTCCATCGGCGGCTGGGCGGCACTCGCTGGTGCCATCGTTCTTGGCCCGCGTCTTGGGAAGTATGGAAAGAAGGGAGAAGTCCGAGCCATCCCCGGTCATAATATCCCCATGGCCGCCATTGGTGTTTTCATTCTCTGGCTGGGTTGGTTCGGCTTCAACCCCGGCTCAACCACTACCGGTGACAGCTCTATCGCCATGATCTTTGTCACCACCAACCTCTCTGCAGCCTGCGGAGCAATTTTTGCGATGTTCACCTCCTGGCTCATGTTTAAAAAGCCGGATATCGGTATGAGTCTTAACGGTGCCCTGGCCGGACTGGTTGGTATTACCGCCGGATGTGCCAATGTCTCCCCGACGAGTGCCACCATCATCGGTGCCGTCTCCGGAATTCTGGTTGTCATCTCCGTCGTGGTGATCGATCGCATGCATATTGATGATCCGGTCGGTGCAGTCTCTGTTCACGGTGTCTGTGGTGCATGGGGCACCCTGGCAGCAGGCCTGTTCAATATGGGCGGCCCTACGATCAAGATCCTCACCACCCAGCTTATCGGTATCGGTGCAGCGTTTGTCTGGTCTTTCGGTGTAGCCTTTATCCTCTTCAAGATAATTGACATGACCATTGGCCTGCGCATCAGCAAGGAAGACGAACTGATGGGTGTAGATGTCACTGAGCATGGTACCCACGCCTATAACGATTTTCAAACCATCAACTAACGAGCTCCTCCTCGGCTGCCCCTGCTTCTCCCATCCTTCTTGCAGGGGCGGCCGTTTTTCTTCCCATAGATATCATTTTCCCGCATCGTAAACAATTACAGCGACCCTTCCCGCCCACAAGCCCCCCCCCTGTCACCAAGATCATCGCTCTTCCCCAGGCGCCTTCTCCTTTCACAGAATCTTGTCCATTCCGACAATCGTCCCCCCATCAGAAACAGGGGGGCCTTGACCTGTCCATTTAATTCAGCTATGCTATCCTACAAAATTCAACCCAAGGAGCCCGCCAATGAAATCAATTATTTTTCTTCTCCTGATGGGGACATTTTTTTTCTCCAGCCCACTCTCTGCCGAACAAGCAAAGGACACTCTTATCTACCCTGCCTGCCAGTACTGCGGCATGGATCGTCACAAGTTTGCCCACAGCAGAATGCTGATTGAATACGATGACGGCAGCACCGTCCCCACTTGCTCCATCCACTGTACCGCCATCGACCTCGCCCAGAAGATCAATGCCACTCCTGCCGCCATCAAAGTTGGAGACTACGACACGAAAGAGCTCATTGCTGCCGAAGGTGCCATCTGGATCCTGGGTGGCGACAGGAAAGGGGTCATGTCATCACGGCCAAAATGGGCATTTAGCAGTGATGCAGCTGCTGCTGCCTTTGTCGCCACCCACGGCGGAAACATTGTCACCTTTGATGAGGCAATGAAGGCAAGCTATGCAGACATGGACAGCGACAGCAAGAGCATTCGCCGGAAGCGACAAAACAAAAAAATGGAGACGATGGAACACTCGAACATGACCCCCACCCATGACCATTAACCATGACGATTGCTCAAGACGCTCAACACCTGAAACAAAACGAGAAGCAGGAGTACACCATCTTGCACCAAGACCTTAACAAAACTGGCTTTCTGTTGCCCCTGGCCATCCTTCTTCTTTTTCTTTCCTACTCTCTCCCCCTGGCAGCAGAACCGGTCAAGCCTGAGCCCCGCGACCGCTGTCCGATCTGTGGAATGTTTGTCGCTCCCTACCCCCACTGGTTGGCTCAAATTGAATTCAGCGACGGCTCCCGAGAATTCTTTGACGGTCCCAAAGACATGTTCCACTTCTACCTGAGTCTGCCTGAAGACAGTTCTGCTCGCAGTAAAACAAATATTAACGGCATCTATGTCACCGAATATTATTCGACAAAAATGCGACAGGCAGAGAAGCTGTTCTTTGTCACTGGAAGCGATGTCTACGGTCCGATGGGAAAAGAGCTGATCCCCATACACACCAGGGAAGCTGCCGAGACCTTTAAACGCGATCACAAAGGTCAGGCCCTGCTCACCTTCGATCAGGTCACAAGCGACATGCTCCCCGGCAACAAATAACAGAGTCATGGCCAAGCAGGGAGAGCGAAAGCCCTTCATCTGCTCTACTATTGCCTCATCAGCTGCTGCAACGCCTCCCCTCATGTTGTGCACCGAGAAGGCAGGGAGAAACAACATGAGCCAGTTCCAGCAGGGTATTGCTTTTTGTCCGCTCAGCTTACAATCGTCGCAATTACAAGAAGCTATGGTTCTGCGAAACAAATACCCCTGAATAATTACGAAAATCAGACAATCCACTCAGATCATAGAGGATCAAGAATCTCTCAGCAAATGATACGGACACGCCTTTTTCTCAGTTGCATCGCCTTCCTCCTCGTCGTCCTGGCCATTCTCGCCCTGCACAGCCAACAGGGGAAACAGGTCTGGATAACCCAGGAGCTTGCAGCAAACCAAGACCTTGTCGCCCGCCTGGCCCTTACCGACCTGGCCCTCTGGACCGAGGCCCGCTACACCAGGCATCCAGCCCTGGCAGATTTTTTTTCCCCTTTTCAGGATGCCCCAGCCTCCTTTGAACACTTCCCTGCGGGATCCATCATTGCCCCCCGCCTGCCCGCCGTATCCACCACCCTTCGCGTTCGCAAACGCCCTCTCGGGGGCAGCAGATGACTCGCTTGCTGAAGATCCTTGAGTATAGTTTGTGCTCACTGGCCCGAAGGAAGTTCAAGAACTTTTCCATCATTATCATTTATTCATTTACCATTGCAGCCCTTGCCTCCATCCTTCTCCTGACCCACTCGCTGAAAGAGATCGCCATAAACGTCCTGGTAGATGGTCCCGACATTGTCGTGCAACGACTGGCAGGCGGCCGCCACGACCCGATCCCAGTACACTACGCACAAGACATTGCCAAGCTCCCCGGGGTGGGCCGCGTCAACCCAAGATTGTGGGGGTATTACTATGACAGCCTCTACCAGACCAACTACACCATACTCGCTGTCCACCAGGACCTGCCGTCCCTTGAGATGGTCGAGGGGAGAATGGTGGCAGCAAACGGTGAATGTACAGTCGGACAGGGGGTGGCTAAGGCCCAGAACGCTGAAATCGGCGACGAACTGTTGTTGATAAACAGCACCGGGGTCGGATACAGCTGCGAAATAAACGGAATGTTCAAGGCCCGCTCAAACTTATGGACCAACGATCTTATTCTCTTCACCGAAAAAGACCTGCAAGGATTTTTCGCTATGCCTGCCGGCCTGGCAACGGACATAACAGTGGAGGTCTTCAATCCCAGAGAGATACCGCTTGTGGCTGAGAAAATAAAACGACTGTTCCCCGATACACGCCCAGTCACCATCAATGAAATCCTCCACACCTACGAGTCGGTCTTCAACTGGCGAAGCGGGATGATGCTCACCATTTTTGCCTCATCCCTGATCGCCTTTTCCATCCTGGCCTGGGACAAGGCCACCGGCATCAGCGGCGAAGAAAAACGGGAAATCGGCATACTCAAAGCCATTGGCTGGGACACCAGCGACATCTTGACCCTCAAGCTCAGCGAAGGATCCGTCATCTCGATCACCTCCTTTCTCCTGGGAATATCTGTGGCCTATATTCATGTGTTCCTCCTGGGAGCGCCGCTCCTCGTCCCGGTACTCAAAGGCTGGTCAGTCCTCTTCCCCCCTCTCCAGCTCGCCCCCTACATCGATATGTATCAAATTTTCGCTCTGGCATTTCTGACCATTGTTCCCTATATGGCCAGCACTGTTCTCCCAGCATGGAAAAGTGCGATCACTGACCCCGAAAGCATCATGAGAGGGTGGTGAAAGATGCCTCCGATCATCAAGACGCAACAGGTCAACAAATATTATAATCGGCACAGAGCGGACGAGGTCAGGGCACTTGCAGATGTGTCTCTGACCATATCTCAGGGAGAGGCCCTTGCTCTCAACGGTGCCAGCGGTTCCGGTAAAACGACCCTCCTCAGCCTTATAGGAGGTATGGCTCGTCCCACTTCCGGGACTGTCTCTATTCTGGACAAAGAGGTCTCCAGGTTGCCAGAGCGTTTTCTTGCTGACATCCGCAGGCAGACATTTGGTTTTATCTTTCAGCAGCTCAACCTGATCAGAGATATCAGTGTACTCGAAAACATCCAGCTTCCCCTCTATCCAAGCGCAATACCCATCGCCGAGATGAACAGGCGGGCAGAAGAAATCCTGACCAGACTCGATATCTCCACCAAGGCCCGCCTGAAGGTCTCTGCCTTATCCGGAGGTGAGCAACAACGAGTCGCCATTGCCAGGGCCCTGATCAACCGACCACAAATCATTATTGCCGATGAACCCACAGCTCACCTGGACAGTTCCCTTGCTGGAGAATTGCTTGAAATCCTCTCCGAGCTCAACCGTGAAGGGAAGACAGTGGTACTTGCCACCCACGACCCCTTTGTCTCCAGCCACAGACTCATTGACCGGATTGTCCGCATGCGGGATGGTCGAATCATTGGCGGTGCAACAGGATGATGCTGCACCCTGGGATTCTGGCCCTCATCCTCGGCTCGACGATTTCCCTCATCCTGCTCTTCTACGCCTCTGCCCTGGGCCTGATCATCATGGCTCACTGGGACTCCACCTCCAGTTCTGAGGAGCAGCTCCTCCTCGAGCGAAAGACCTACCTGATTTCAACCATTGTCGGTATGATTTTGGGATTCCACCTCTTTTCCGGCCTCCTCTTTCTCTATACCATCGACGACATCCACCCCCTCTTTGTCGGGGCCATGTGTGGCACCGGAACCCTGAATGCCAACCCCATCGGCTGGCTTGCCCTGCTCTCCAAGGGAGTCATCTTTTTTGCTGCCTCCCTCTGGATTATCGTCAACAGCCTCGACCAAACCTGCGAAGATACCCCCCTGGTCAGGTACAAATACGCGGCCCTGTCGGTACTCTTCCTCCTCTTTGGTGTCGACCTCCTCCTCCAGATTTCCTATTTTTCAGGTCTCCAGCCGCAAAAGATTACCTCCTGCTGTGGCTCTCTGTTCGGGGCCGGTTCGACAAATGTGGCCAGCGAACTGGCAGCCCTTGCTCCTGGCAAGACCATGTGGTTTTTTTACAGCACAGCAGTCAGTTACCTGGGAACCATCCTTCTCTGCCTGACCTATCATTCCTGGTTTCTTCGTATTATCCTGCTCGTCCAGTCCCTGTTTCTCCTTCCTCTTTCTCTGGCCTCTATTGTTTCGTTTATTTCACTTTACATCTACCAGATACCCTCCCACCACTGCCCCTTTGACATGATCCAAAAGAATTACTACTTTATCGGATATCCACTCTATATCGGCCTATTTGCCGGGATACTATTTGGTCTCGTCCCCGGACTCTCTCTGTTATTACCAAAAGCAGAGAGCCTTGAGCGGGAAATCAACAAAAGAGAGAGACGTTGGCTTATCCAGGCCTTCCTCTTTTTTTCTCTCTTCCTGACCATATCCACCTGGCCCATATTTTCCGGCAACTTTCGGCTCTTCGCCTACTGATCCTTATGATCCATATAGAGAACAACATCTATTCAACCAAGAGGCTTCCTGTGACCATTATAAGAAATACACCCTTCTCGCTCTCCGTCATTTCCTTTTTTCTCCTCCTTACCCTCAATGTTACCCAGGCCATGGCCAAACCTCGCTACAACAGGACAGTGGAGGAGTACAAAATCCCAGATATCACCCTCATCAATCAGGATGGAGAACGCGTTCCCCTGGTCAAATACCTGGACACGGAACAACCAGTCATCCTTGAATTCATCTTTGCCACCTGCACCACCATCTGCCCGATTCTTTCCATCGGCTATACCAACCTCCAGGATCAGTTGGGTGCAGAGGCTGCCAATCTGCGACTGGTCTCCATCTCCATCGACCCTGAGTACGACACCCCTGAGGTCATGAAAGCATACCTCCAACGTTATAATGCCCAACCAGGATGGGACTTCCTCACAGGGAGCATCGGCGACATCAACGTGGCCATGCGCGCCTTTGATGCCTTTGTCCCTGACAAGATGGGACACCGGCCACTCATTTTTCTCCGCTCTCCAAAAGAAAAGACCTGGGTTCGGATCGATGGCCTGATGAGTGGAAAAGAGTTAAAGAATGAATATCTGCAACTCAAGAAATAAAAAGAGCGTCCAGGTTCTTCAATCTCTGGAGAGGGGTGACAATTCAGATTGCCGGGCCTGGTGAATCACCTTTTTTCAGCTGGCAACAGAGAAAGCGAAAAAGAAAGGGCATCCTCTGTTCTACCCAAGATCAATCTCCTTGGACAACACGCCCGCGAACCCACTTTTCTGCTTTATGAATCATTGCTTTTTTTCATCAAGAAGGAAGACAGGTCCACTTTTTTTCAAAAAAAACAGAAAAACAAATTCCGTGCCAAGCCAATGGTCGCAGTTCCCCTTGTCCTTGCCGCTCCCTTTCCTTTTCATCCCCTGACAAGCCCCCCATCAGGCCAGATCCCCTAACACCTCTCACCCCCGGCAAATTCTTCCCCTCCAACAAACACATCCTCACAAATAAAAAGCCATTTCCCCTTCCTCGTGCAAGATATCCTCTCAACCAATAGCATCTGTCATCAAGGAATAAAAAGAGTCTGACATACCACAACGGACCATACCACACTGTAGCTGCCGAAACCCAAAAACAAAAATTACGGATTGTGCCATTTGTGCCTATTGATCGTATCAAAATTACACACCATCAAAATAAATGCTAGACCACGGAAAAAACGTTGATTTTCCCTGTTCCAGGTGCTACCACTTAATAAATACAAAAAAATGGAGGCACTGTTTGCACAATGTTACCGACACAATACCTAACAATGATTTTTGGCTGTGGCAACGTAATCATGGGTGACGATGGCTATGGACCAGCTGTCGTTGATAAGTTAAACGCCCACTACAACCTCCCGGATACCGTCCAGGCCATAGACGTGGGCACCTGTGTACGGGAATATCTCTTTGATTACCTGCTCACAGACGAAGGCCGACCTGAACAGATCATCATCCTTGATGCGGTTGATTTTCCTGATCGCAAGCCTGGTGAAATCTTTCAAATCTTTCCAGACACCATCCCAGCCAAAAAAATTCACGACTTTTCCCTTCACCAATTTCCCACCGTAAATTTGCTTCAGGAACTAGAGCTGCATACGGGCATCAAAATTCTGATTCTTGCCGCTCAAGTAGAATATATCCCCGAGGAAATAGAACCGGGACTGTCTCCCGCCATGTCCATTGCCGTCACTGAGGCATGTGAACATATATCACGAATTCTAAACGATAACGTTAATTGAGGTGACCTTTTATGATGTACGAATTTAAAGTCAGCGAAATGGCAGAAGAGTTTGGGGTCCATCGAAACACCATTCGGAACTGGATTAATGCCGGTACCCTTCCTGCCAAGGAAGGTCCCGGTCGCAAGTACCTTATGGATTTTCATGCATACCAACTCCTCTGTGAAAAATTTGGCCGCGAACCCCATGTTCATGACGGAAACCATGTCGACCCGGAGGCCATAGGGGCATTAGAAAAGGCCGATGTTGAGCCCCTGACCATTACCGGCACGAAGAGCAGGTTCGTCGAGGATGCTTCCTGGGCGAATGCCTGTTTGACCTGCGGAACCTGTTCAAGTGCCTGCCCGATTTCCGGCGTCAACGGCCTTGATCCCCGCAAGATTGTGCGCATGGCTGTACTTGGGATGGACAAAGAACTTATCGAATCCTCCTGGCCATGGAAATGCACGATGTGCGCCAAATGTGAAGAAGCCTGCCCTGCCAATATCCAGATAATAGCCCTGATGAGAAAAATCCGGGGTGCCCGCGAGCGTGACCGTGTTCCAGGGCCTATTCATAAAGGAGTTGCCATGTGTCTTGAACGTGGCAACAACCTGGGAATCCCCAAAGATGATTTTGTCTTCCTCTGTGAAGAACTGGGAGAAGAACTGGCGGCTGACGGATGTCCTGGATTTGTAACTCCCATTGATGTCCATGGCGCAAGGGTACTTGTCACTGTGAATTCCAAAGAACCCTTTGGAGAACCTGACGACATGAAATGGTGGTGGAAGATCTTCTATGCCGCCGGAGAATCGTGGACTATTTCTTCCGAATACTGGGAAGGCGTGAACTGGGGATTATTCTCCGGTGATGATGCCGCCATGAAAACCATTGTCGGCAGAATTGTTGACAACATGAGGAGGCTGAACTGTCAAGTCCTCCTTCTCCCCGAGTGAGGCCATGCCTACTTTGCAACCCGGTCTGGGTTGAACAAATGGTACCCTGAAGCACTCAAAGAATTTAAAATCGTCACTGTCTTTGACCTTCTCCTTGAATATATAACTCAAGGAAAAATACAACTCGACAAATCAATTCACACTATTGCAACGGCCTATCACGATCCCTGCAACTACGGCCGCAAGTCCTTAAAGGCTTTTGGACAGGCCTATTTTGAAGAAGGTCGGGCAGTGACCAGAGCCTGTTGCGACGACGTAAGAGAGCTGAATCCTAACAGAAACGGGGCCTACTGTTGCGGTGCCGGCGGCGGGGCCTGGGCCATGCCTTACTCCGACGAGAGGGTGTTCTACGCTCGTATCAAGGCACGACAGATCGTAGAATCAGGAGCTGAACTGGTTGTTGCCCCATGTCATAATTGCCGCGATCAAATAATGAAATCCATTAATCATGAATATGATCTGGGTATAAAAGTAAAATACATTTGGCAGCTTGTTGCTGATTCACTGATTTTACCCGAGAAACAGTAGAGCAAAGAAGATTGGCCGTTATCGCCGCAGCAATTGAGGCGAAGATCAAATAGTGGACACTCTACTGTTGGTGAATGGCTGGGATGTTCCATTTTTTAAAAAAATCGAGAGGAGAGACCTATCATGCTTGACACAAAAAAAGTTGGGTCGGTAATGATTGTAGGAGGTGGAGTCACAGGGATGCAGACCGCTTTGGATCTCGCTGATTCAGGATATTACGTATACCTGGTCGAGAAGTCCGGTGCCATAGGCGGTGCCATGGCTCAACTGGACAAGACCTTTCCCACCAATGATTGCTCGATGTGAATCATCGCGCCAAAATTGGTGGAGTGCGGTCGGCACTTAAATATAAAATTGATGACCCTCAGTGAAGTGGCTGCCATTACCGGCAGTGCTGGGGATTTTACTGTAACTGTTAAAGAATCTCCACGTTACGTGGACGTGAATAAATGCATTGCCTGTGGTGCCTGTGCAGAGAAATGTCCGAAAAAAGTCGCCAGTGAATATGACGCTGCAACCGGCAAACGCAAGGCAATCTACGTCAAGTATGCCCAGGCAGTCCCCCTGAAATACCAGATTGACCCGAACTCATGTATCAGATTGAAAAAACCAGGCGCCTGCGGGTTCTGCGAAACAGCATGTGATGCAGGGGCTATCAATTTTAATGATACCGAGAAAATTCACGAGATAAATGTTGGAGCAGTGGTGTTGGCTCCGGGATTTGAAGCCTACGATCCCACAAGTGCCGGAGTCTGGGGATATGGTACTTTTCCAAATGTAATCACCTCTCTCCAGCTGGAAAGATATCTCTCCGCCTCAGGCCCGACGGAAGGCCATCTGGTACGACCTTCAGACGGAAAACCGGTCAACAAGGTAGCATTCCTCCAGTGTATTGGTTCACGGGACGAAAACCTGTGCGGCAATGGATACTGTTCCTCGGTCTGCTGTATGTATGCCATCAAGGAAGCAGTCATAGCCAAAGACCATGTTCCCGGTCTGGCTGCCTCTATCTTCTATATGGATATGCGGACCCATGGCAAGGAATTCGACCAGTACATGGTGCGCGCCAAAGAAAATTCAGGAGTACGTTTTATTCGCTGTCGCGTCAACGGCGTGGAAACAGATGGCAACAGTGACGATCTGCGACTGAGCTATGTCAATGAAGCGGGTCGCCAGGTTGAAGAATTCTACGACCTGGTTGTTCTCTCTGTTGGCCTGCAGACACCGAAGCATGTTTTAGAACTTGCCCACCAGGCAGACATCAAACTGACGGCCAGTAATTTTGCGGCCACCTCAGATTTTGCACCCGTACAGACCTCACGACAGGGGATTTTTACCTGTGGTGCCTTTGCCGGGCCCAAGGATATTCCCCAGTCTGTTGTTGAAGGTTCTGCAGCAGCTGCAGCAGTTGCCGATCTGCTGGCACCAGCCCGTTTTCAATTGACCACTGAAGCAAGCTTTCCGATGGAAAAAGATGTATCAGGGGACAAACCAAGGATTGGTGTTTTTGTCTGTCATTGCGGCTCCAATATAGCCGGGGTCGTCGATGTGGCAGCGGTGGAAGAGTATGCAGCAACCCTTCCTGATGTGGTCTACGTGGAACGAAATCTTTTCTCCTGTTCCCAGGACACCCAGGAAATGATCAGCAAAAGGATTCAGGAACAGAACCTGAACCGGATAGTCATTGCCGCCTGTACCCCGAGAACCCATGAGCCACTCTTTCGCGAAACGCTCAAGGCTGCGGGCCTGAACGAATATCTCGTCGAGATGGCCAACATCAGGAATCATAATTCCTGGGTCCACAGCGCAGAACCAAAGGCCGCCACCTCAAAAGCCAATGATCTTATCCGCATGGCAGTGGCAAAGGTTGCCTACAGTAACTCCCTCAGACCCATTTCCGTCCCTATCTATCAAAAAGGACTGGTTATTGGCGGTGGTGTTGCCGGTATGACTGCAGCCCTGAACATGGCTGAGCAGGGCTTTGAGGTTCACCTGGTCGAAAGAAGCGCCATTCTCGGCGGCAATGCCCTGCACCTGAAGCATACCTGGTCCGGGGAATACATTCCGACAGCGGTGGCCAAACTTGTCGACAAGGTTGTCTTACACGACAAGGTCATTATTCACAAAGAATTTGCGGTAACTGCCGTCGAAGGCTTTGTCGGCAATTTCAAATCCACCATTACCGGCAAGGACGGCTCCAAAAAAATCATTGAACATGGTGCCGGAATCGTGGCTACCGGCGCAGAGGCCTATATTCCAACAGAATACAACTATGACTCGATTGCCAGAGTGGTCACCTCAGTCCAGTTTGACAAGCTCTATGAGTTAAATGAAGTCCATGTAAAGAAGGCAAAGAACTTTGTCTTTATTCAGTGTGTAGGTTCGCGTGAAACAGGCAAGATGTATTGCTCAAAGGTCTGCTGTACCCATTCAGTTCAGTCGGCCATTGCCCTGAAAAAGGAGAACCCTGATCGTAATATCTATATTCTCTACAGAGATATGCGTACCTATGGTCAGCGGGAAAATTTATACAGGGAGGCACGAAAGCTGGGCGTGATTTTTATAAACTACGAACTGCATGGAAAACCAAATGTCCACGAAGATGGCCAGCAAATTGATGTCGAAGTGTGGGACCATGTCCTTCACCGACCATTAAACCTGAAGGCAGACATGGTTATCCTGGCCACAGCTATCCGCCCCATGGGAGATGCCTCAAAGCTGGGTAACCTCTATAAAGTGCCTGTGGATGGGGACGGTTTCTTCCAGGAAGCACACGCCAAGCTCAGGCCAGTGGATTTTTCGACGGATGGAATGTTTGTGGCAGGAATGGCGCATTATCCCAAACCGATTGAAGAATCCGTGGCCCAGGCCCTGGCCGCCTCCGCCAGAGCTGTAACCCTCTTATCTAAAAAGGAAGTCTCCCTCGATGCCATCAAGGCGACCGTGGACGAAACACATTGTGATGGCTGTGCCCTCTGTGTTGATGTCTGTCCGTATCATGCCATCACCCTTGTAGATAAGAAGGCAGCCGATGGTTCCAAGGCGGGTAAAGTAATCCTGGTCAACAAAGCCCAGTGTAAAGGGTGCGGCTTATGCCAGGGGACCTGTCCAAAAAGAGGCGTGTATGTTGCCGGCTTCACAATGGAACAGGTCAATGCCCAGGTTCGAGCGGCTCTGGCAGCCTGAATCTGATAAGGAACAACCGGCAAGACCTTCGACCAGCCCTGGCAACAGGGCAGAAGATGGCAGAAGGTCTTGCCGGGATGAATTATAACGTTACAATCACATAAAAGGAGTAGATCACATGAGTTTTGAGCCTAAAATTGTTGCCTTCTGTTGCAACTGGTGCTCCTATGCCGCAGCTGATCTCGCGGGGACTGCCAGGATGCAGTACCCACATAACGTCCGTATCATTCGCGTAATGTGCTCGGGCATGGTCCACCCCGAGTTTGTCATGAATGCCCTGTCCCAAGGGGCGGACGGGGTCATGATACTTGGCTGACACCTCGGCGAATGTCATTACCTGGATGGTAATTATAAAGCGTTGGATCGTTCCGATATGGTGAGCGAGTTGTTGGAAGATTTTGGTTATGAAGAGGAGAGGGTCAAGTTAACCTGGGTCTCATCTGCCGAGCCGGATAAATTTGTTGCAGCCGTAACTGAGATGACAGCACGTATCAAAAAGTTAGGCCCCGTCAACAGTCAAGAAACCCAAACCACCTAAAAGGAGAGAGAGATGGGAGTAACTACTGCTTTGGAGTGGTTGGGATCCTGTTCAGGATGCGAAATCGCAATCCTGAACATCGGCGAAGATCTCATACCAATTATAACTGAAGTCCTGGATATTGTGCACGCGCCAGTGCTCATGGATCACAAATATTATGGCCAGTGCGGCGAGGGGGTAACCCTGACGATTCCAAATGCTGTTGTGGGTATCGTCACAGGCGGGGTCAGCAATCACGAGCACCTTGAAGTCCTGGAAGAGATGCGCAGGAAGTGCACGGTGCTCATCGCCCTCGGGAGTTGTGCAACCCACGGCGGCATTCCGGCCCTGATGAATGGTCAGGATCGAGCTGACAGCTGGAAAGGGATTTTCAATACCATAACCACCGACCCGGGTGCGGAAATTCCCAATGTGGAAGTTCCTGCCCCCCTTGATCGAGTCTATGCCTGCGATGAAAAGGTAAAGATAGACCTGCAGCTCCCGGGCTGTCCCCCGAACCCTGAACTTATTGCGGAGGTAATCGTTTCCCTCGTCGAAGGACGAGATCCGGTCCTGCCCGGTAAAAGCGTATGCGACACCTGCCCCACCAAAAGAGAAGGCAAGGGGGCGGTGAACATGGTGAGACGTTTTCTTGAAAATGCTGAGTTTGAGCCAGGAGCCCCCATTGATGAAATGCGCTGCCTCCTGGAACAGGGCTATCTGTGCATGGGTCCTGTGACCGCAGCAGGATGCGCCAAGCGCGGAGCACCGAGCTGCATCAGTGCCAGAGTTCCCTGCCGGGGCTGTTTTGGCCCTGTGCGTAAAGACGGCAACCAGCTGCTCGACATGATGAATGCCCTGGCAAGCAACGGTATTGACTATAAATCAGTCATGGATCGTCGTTCAATTCTAAGGTTCTCAGGAGCACACGGCAGACTGCGTCCCCTGAAAAAGCACATAGAGAAGGAGGAAAGTTAACATGGGAAAGGTATTAAACATAGCACCGGTTTCCCGCATTGAAGGGCACGCAAAAATAGCCATTCATCTCAACGATGATGGCAATGTGGAGGATGCCTTTCTCCACATCCAGTCCCTGCGCGGGTTTGAGAAATTCATTGAAGGAAGACCGGCGGAAGAGGTCCCCCGTATCGTCAACCGTATCTGCGGTATTTGTCCATGGATGCACCATCTGGCCTCCAACAAGGCTGTTGATGGGGCTTTTGGCGTCACCCCGACAGCTACCGGCTACAAGCTCCGGGAGATGTGTCAGGTAATGGCACACATTAATGACAAGATCCTCCACTTCTTTTTTCTGGCCTCTCCTGATTTTGTCCTTGGCCCTGACGCGGATTACTCGGTGCGCAACGTTATAGGGGTGGTTAAAGCGGCCCCCGAACTTGCCACCAAAGTGGTCAAGATGCGGCAACTCGGGCAGATGATGCTTGATAAGTTCGCCGGCAAGGCAATCCATCCCATTGCCGGTGTGGTCGGCGGCTTTGCCAAGCCGATGGTCGAAGCAGAAAGGAAAGAACTGCTTGAAGGGACGCGAACCCTGCTCGACTTTTCCACCTATGCCCTAGATTTTGCCATCAACAATGTATTTGCAAAATACATGGATGTCATCGGCGAACTTGGAGTCATTAACACCGGTTTTCTGGGAACGGTCGACCGGGCAGACGGCTCTCTTCGCCTTTACGACGGTATCCAAAGACTGATGAAGAATGACGGCACCTATGTGGACTTCGAAGGTGAAGACTATGCCAGCTATATCGGTGAACATGTCGAGCCCTGGGGCTACTCAAAAATGCCCTATGCAAAGTCCTGGGGAGAAGGCTTCGATATGAACCTGGCCCAGCCAAAAGGGATCTACCGTTCCAACACCCTGGCCCGGATCAACGTCTGCGACAAGATCTCTACACCAAAGGCCCAGGCGGCACTGGAGGCCTTCCGAAGTTCCTTTGGACGTCCCGCCCAGCAGACCTTGCTCTATCACTACGCCAGGCTGATTGAACTTATTTACGCCTGTGAGCGGACCATTGAACTGCTCGAGTGGGAAGGTATTACCGACCCGAATGTAAGAGCAAAGGCTGAGCCGAAAGCAGGAAGAGGAGTAGGCATTGTTGAGGCCCCAAGGGGAACACTTATCCATGATTATACAACCGATGATAACGGATGTATAACCTCGGCTAATCTTATTGTCGGAACGACTCACAATATTGCGCCAATGAATATGAGTGTGAAACAGGCAGCAACAAGCCTCATAAAAGATGGCGTATATAACGAGGGATTACTCAATCAGGTGGAGATGGCCGTCAGGGCCTACGACCCCTGAATGTCTTGCGCAACGCACCGCCTGGATGGCGGTATCCCTATAGCTATCAGCATTGTCAACCAGGCAGGAACAGAGATTGACAAAATTATCAATTAAAGACATGGTAGTACCTGGAAGCTTGTCCGAAAAGAGGCACAGCCAACTGGTTTGTATGGCGAGCATTATTTTTTAAAACAACGAAGCGTTTTGGAAAAATGCCATTCTCAGACAGGCTCCTGGCAAGAGTGGTGAGAAGGATCGGAATATCTCCTCAGTGCCAAACCATGAAAATGAAAAGTGACGGGAAAGTGAACGCTCCTTCCTGCCACTTTTCATTGCATTTCTGAATAACAGAATCTGTTTCGCTTACTCTTTTTTCCACCAATTTGAAAAACCAGTATCAACACAGGAGGGCTTTTATGACTGATAAAAAAAGATCTCAGGTACGGGCAGAGAATCCCAGTGGCGCATGTGGCAAACTGGATCACATGACCGTTGACGAGCTCAAGGCCAGGGCCGTGGGAGATGAATTTGATGGGACCTGTCCGGCTTGTGGTCAATTTCACCTGACTCGTACCGAAATTGAGAAAATAGAAGAAAAGAAAATCACCGAATCTGAAAGCTATAAGGCAATGAAAACTGAGGCTGAAGCCCTTAAAGAAAATTGAAAACAAAAGAGATGTCTCCAGGTGGAAAGGATTCAATTTCCACCTGGATTACATGGAAGTATGATGGCAAATGGTACAATGACATCTGCCGAGAATTGTCAGCAAAAGCTACTCAAAGAGCTACATGATATCGTTGATCGAGACCCCTGCGATTAATGTTTTCCTGTGGAATACAACACCGCACCATGCTGCAACAGGGCATTCTGGAGCAGCTTCCTGAAGAGATAGAGCTCACGACCCAGAACCCCATTGGTCCCTGCATGATCTCGAATGAAGGGATGTGCCCCTCCTATTTTAATTACAATGTGACATCTCAGCCAAAACACCAATGACCGAAATGCTCTTTGAGCATGCACAATATTCATGTAACTGTCAGCGATCCGGCCAAGACCTGTGGCGTCAATGGCAGGGAAGGACAAGGACAGCATGCCCACACTGGATAGACACTTTTTCCTACAGGTAGGGGACTATCCAGGTTGCTGATGCAGGTGATTTTTTCATTTCAGGTGCGGTCTCTTCTATGATGAATGCCCCCTTGGCCAGGTATCTCTGTCCAGGCCCGTAACTCAAGCGGGGATAATTGACGGAATAGATGGCTTTGGCATTGCTATGATCCAGGGCATCCATGAGGTAATCCCGATAAAAATGCCTCCTTATATGCATCAATCCTTCCCCCAGCATCATGCACGCATAGTAGGTCTGTCCCAGTATCCTGTGGTCGTTGAGTGGGATATTCCTGCTTTCGAGCCAGACCCGCACCCGTCCAAACACCGCTTCCTGGTTCTTGGGCAAGACAAAGGGATGGACAAGCTTCACCCGTTTTCCCTCTATCAACGGGACAGGGGTTAAAACACCTCCCAGCATCGAGGAAGACAGATAGACCGGGCCTGCAATCATTTGTTCCGTCCCGGCAAGGCTCACCCCTGCCAGTTCCTCTGCAGACAACCAGAGGATAACTGTCTCTGCCTTGGCCTCCTTGACCCAGTTCAGAAGTTCCGCCCGATTCAAGCGTGCTCCTCTCTCCAGAGCCCAATCACTCACGGCCATCCCTTCAATCCGGGCCACCGTCTCCCTGAAAGAACTGGCCCCAAATGCCCCTTTCTCTCCAGGACGATAGACCTGGAGGACACGACCAGACCGCTGCAGTGCAACAAGATCTGCGGCAATCACCCGCGACTCAAGATGCAGCCCTTCGGAAAAATAGAGTGTATAAAAATCATCCGTTCCGATACCACCGGGCCAATCCGTATTGGGAAGAACATTCGGAATCTCATTTTTTTCACAAAATGCATGGATAGGTTCCCAGGCCCCCTGGACCAGGCCGGCCACCATGGCAAATACCGGTTGCTGATTATAATATTCTTCAAGCTGGGCTGTCCAGGTTTCAGGAGGTCCATGTAACTCCCAGACATGGAGGACCCACTGACGATAGGCCTTGAGCCGGTAATGCTGGTAAAAGGGGCCATGGTCAACCCGTTTCCTTTCATTACGAGTTCGAGCATTTTTATCCTTAAAATACCCTTCCATGACAGCCAGCATTGCATGTTCAGCCATGGGGTCCACCTGGTCACTGATAACGGTGGCAATATGGAGTTCCTCTTCTGTCAGGCCGGGTGAGAATTCATTGGACAATGTCTTCAGATAGGCAATCAGGGCGGCCATCTCCCTGTCCGCGAGATGATAGACAGGCATTGCCGTTGACAGGGCCGTTCCTTCCGGTGTCTCTCCCTGACGAATGGCAACTTCCAGGGTTCCCTCGTCATAGGCAGATCGCTGCAGATAAACGCTCTCTCTCGGACTGAAGAGTGCCGCCGGATTGACTGCCAGGGTATAGGTTTTCCCCTCGGCCCCGCCCAGACCACTTCTCCCATGACAATTAAGGCAGGTAAACTGGGTACCCAGGACCTTGACATCCCCCATAACATAGGCCTCTACGGGTTCCCCGTCAGCCAGGATTCCCTGGCGATAGATCTGGCGCCCTAAGGCGATCAGTTCTTCTCCTGAGACCTCTTCCTTGTCCTGAACAACCTCCTTCCCCTGGCAAACCCCGGCAAAGGACAGCAAAACGATGAGAAAGAGAGATGTAAGCCAGCCATTACAGGCAGACCATCCCCCCGCCACGGTAATACCTCTGTTTTCTTGCACGATTCTCCTGATTTCCTGCTGCAAAGATTCTGTCTCTAAAAAATAGACCGCGCCACTCTTTTCTCTCAAGCTCAAAAAAAAGAGTACCACAAAAGACCAAGGCAGCAAAGAATAAAGGTATTTCTTTCTATAAGATACCGGTCGCCTCACCAATTTCCAGCCAGGGACAGTGTTTTTTATGGCAGTCCCACCCTTGTTTTCTTCACCACGATGTGGTACTTGTACTATTGTGGCACCTAACAACATCTAGTCCTCAAAGGAGAAACACATGCAGTACGTATCCAAACGGCCCTATTCGGTCCTGTATCTTTTCTTTTTGCTCTTCCTGACCTTCACGCCTGCCCTTGCCGAGGCAGCAACCCCTAATATTCTCTTCATGGCGCTCCCTGCCATCCTCAAGAAAAGCCATGCCGTCGTTCCTCTCCCCCCGGCCTCCGGAGACAACATTCACGGAACCATTACCCAATGGAAGGGAACGGAGACCTGCTTATCCTGCCACCTGGAAGAGGCCAAACAGGTCTTTTCCTCCAGTCATTACCAGTGGCTGGGCGAGACCCCTTATATGACCAACGGTCCAAACCTCCAGGGAAAACTTGACCTGGGAGTCAATTCCTACTGTATCAATACCACTGGAAACTGGAACGGTTGCGGTGCCTGTCATGTCGGTCTCGGCCTGCGACCGGAAACAACGGAGACTGCCAGTCAGTTAGCAAACATCGACTGCCTGATCTGCCACCAGCAGGAGTATAAGCGTAAAAAAGTAGATGACGTGTTCGTAGCGGATGTGGCCAACATGAGCATCAGCATGGTTCAGGCGGCCAGGACTGTTCATCTGCCGACCCGAGCGACCTGCCTCCCCTGCCATGCTAAGGGTGGTGGTGGCGACAATTACAAACGGGGCGACATGGCCATGGCCCATGTCAATACCCAGGACAAAAACTTTGATGTCCACATGGCAACAAGTGGAGCTGATCTCTCCTGTCAAGCATGCCATACCACCGAACAACACAGGATGGCAGGAAGGGGATCAGACCTGCGACCCACCGACCTGGATGTGGTCATGGAATGCAGTAGCTGCCATGAAGAGGGTCAGGGCACAGGAAATCATAGTAATCAGACGATTAATCGGCACCTGGCGAGAGTTGCCTGTCAGACCTGCCACATTCCAACATTTGCCAAGAATGCAGGAGATACGGTTGCCGATGAAAAGACCGAGGTCCACAGGGATTGGCTCAAACCGCACCTCACCTCCAGCGGTGCTGTTCACCCGACCCCGACCATGGCCGGCAACCTGACCCCACGCTATGGCTGGTGGAACGGGTTCAGTTCAAGCTATCTCCTCTTTGACCAGGCCCAAATCGATCCCCTGACCGGGAGGATCCCGACTTCCAGACCGCAGGGCAGTGTCAATGACCAGAACGCAAAATTGTACCCCTTTAAGTACAAGACAGCCCTGCAACCTCTGGCCAGCAATACAAATCAGCTCATAGCCCTGGATACCAGCGTCTATTTCAGTGGCGGTGATCCCCTTGCTGCCGTCCGTTCCGGCCTGGTGAACATGGGGTATCCGGCAACGAATCTCTATGAATGGGTGGAAACCGATACCATGCAACTCATCACCCACGAAGTGCCTCCAGCCTCCCAGGCCCTGAGCTGTACCGCCTGTCACGACAACACCGCCAGGATGGATCTGAACTCTCTGGGCTATGGTCTCAAGAATAGCAGCCAGGTAATCTGCAGCCAGTGTCATGGCCAGGAGTCAGGCATGAATTACCTGGAGATCCACAATAAACATGTCAATGACAAAAGATATGACTGTTCCTGGTGCCATGGCTTCAGCAGACCGGAAAGGGGGTTACGAATGCCCTGATCCGCCAGCAGTCAGAAACCCCTCTGTACTCCTCAAGAGTTGTCTGCCGCTGCACCAGTAGCAGCGGCAGACAACTCACTCTCTAAGGCGAAGAGCCAAACCACTGAATCGTTCGATTTTCCTACTCACAGCAGTATCAAAGACAGCCCGTTTTCCTCGCAGGCGGACGCGCTTGGCTGCTCGGGTGACGGCTGTGTAGAGAAGCTCACGGGTGATCAGAACAGAATCATGCTCGGGCAAGACCACCAGGACTTCATCGATCTCGGTCCCCTGGCTCTTGTGAATGGTGAGGGCATAGACGGTCTCACAACTGCTCAGTCGTCCCGGCAACAATCCCTGGAGGGTGGCGTCGGGCCGTTCGAACCAGACCTTCATGGTCTCAGGCCGCTCCGGATCCGGCAGACAGATGCCGATATCACCGTTATAGAGATCAAGCGCATAATCATTTCTGGTGACCATCACAGGTCGTCCGCGGTACCAGGCTGAAGCAAAACAGTCATAGCCCCTGGCGCTCAAAAAGCGTTCCACCTGTGCATTGATACCAGTCACCCCTGCCGGGCCGTTGCGCAGGGCACAGAGGATTTTAAAGGAATGGAGGAAGGAAAACAACTGCCCATACTCTTCCACAGTCCTGGCCTGACGAACCGCCTCCATGTACCGGCAGTATTTTTCTCCCCCGTAGTCCGCCACCTCTTCCTCCAAGAGAGAGACATTCTCCGGCTCCTGCCCGGCCATGATCTGCCAGGCACGGGAGCTGTCTCCTCCATTAATGGCCTCGGCAAAACCTTTTATTCCCCCATCAAAACGATAACTCTTTTGCAGCTCCACCGTGTTTTCGGGAAGGGCAGCAATCAGATCGGCCAACACGGCCCCTGACTCCACTGAGGCCAGCTGGTTCCTGTCGCCAAGGAGGATGAGACGGCTTTCCGGACGCAGGGCCGCCACAAGCTTGCTCATCAGGGCCAGATCCACCATGGAGGCCTCATCAACCACCACCACATCATAGGGAAGGGGGTTTTGGGCATGATGAAAAAAGAAAGGGGAAAGACGACGAACGCCAAGGAGGCGGTGCAGGGTATGGGCCTGAGTGGGAATACGTGCTCTGACCGGATCGGAGAGCGCCAGATGATGTATACTGTCAGCAATGGACTCCTGCAGGCGCATGGCCGCCTTCCCCGTGGGAGCAGCCAGACCGATCCGCAACCCAGGTCCCCTGACGGACAACAGCAGGGCCAGGATTTTGACCACAGTGGAGGTCTTTCCTGTTCCCGGACCGCCGCAAATAATAAGAAAATTCTGTTCCAGGGCCCGTTCCGCAGAAATCCGCTGCCAGTCAACCTCTCCAGCCGCATCTTCTCCAAACAGGGTCTTGAGCAGGGTGACATCCATGAGCAGGGGACTTGCATTGGCGACCAGGCGCTTGATATTTTCGGCCAGGCGGCTCTCATAGGCAAAGATTTTCTCCAGGTAGAGACGATTCTGCCAGAGAATCAAAGGATTTGCCCCTGTTCCTGCCAGTCCCGAGCGTCCCACCAGTGCCTCCTCCGTTCCTGTCAGGGGCAGACAGCTGTCTCCTGCCGCCAGGCTCATGGAGAGTTTACAGATCAAGGCGGCAAACTGCTCCCGAGCACTTCCGGAGAGGGCTGAGCGCCTGGCCAGGAACTTTGCAAACTGGCTGTCCAGGAGACGTAGTTTCTGCTCTTCCATCACCCTGCCCCCAAACTGGTATGCAGTGCATCCAACACTGTAAATTGCGGCCTGTCATAATAGAGACCATTCCCCGGCTGGCCGGGATCCATTCCCCTGGCAAAAAGGTAGAAGACCCCGCCAAAATCCCGCTCATACTCATATGTGGCCAGGGTGTTGCCCAGGAAACGGTGGAGAACCAGGGTGTAAATCCAGTACTGGAGGCCATAATTATGATCACGCATGGCGGCCACAAGATTGTCACCACTATAATCGAGGAAACGATCACCGAGATAGTTGGTCTTATAATCCATGATGTAATATTTGGCGTCAACACGACAGATCAGGTCGACAAACCCTGTGAGATAGCCCTGTAAGCTTCGCTCCTGTATGGGCTGCACCACCTCTGAAAAAGCAAGCAGTTCATTGATCCGGGCAGTGGACCCGGCGCGGAGATGGAAGTAGAATGGCATCTCTTTGAGGACATCCTTTTCTTCAAGCTCAGCCAGAGAGAAAGAGCCTTGCCCAGCCGCATGAGCAAGCGGAGCAGACGTTACGGCCTGGAGGAGGCGCATGAGCTGTTCCGTATCGGCCGTAACCCCGTAGCGTCGGCACTGGGCAACAACCTCCTCCTCATACCCCCCTCCTGCAGCCAGACGGGAAAAGGGGAGTTCTTCCAGGAGCCCATGCACCACATTGCCAAGCCCGGCCCCCAGGGGCAGCTCAACAATGGGCGGCGACTCTTCTGTCTCCGGCATCAGCACCTGGGCCCCAGACCCTGCAGCCCCGCTATGTCCCTGTCCGGCCAGGGCGGAATAACTGGTCAGCAGCCACTCTCCGGGCAGAGATGAGCGGGAAAAGGTCCGGCAGCCGAAGGATGCGGCCGCGGAGGTCTCCGTCTCCATCCATACCTCTTGGGAAGCATGGTCTGGCAGGAGTCTCAACTCGGCAGCCTCTTTGGCACAGATCTCTGCAATCCGCTCTGTCTGTCCCCCTATATCCGCACAGGCGGCCAGGGACAGGACCCAGGAGAGGGCCGACTCCCTTGAGGATGCCGTAAATCGTGCCTTTGCCACATCGGCCCAGAAGACATAGCAGCGGCAGGCAGCCCGGGTCAGCGCCACGTAAAGCAACCGAACCTCTTCGGCAAGCTCTTCTTTCAGGGCCTCCTCTCGTTTTTCCAGAAATTGAAGCGAGCCCAGATCCGTGACCACTTGCCCCTGATCATCGTGATAACTGAGACAGTTTGCTTCTTTTTGCAGGCGTGCCGAGCGATACCAGAGATAGGGGCAGAACACGATGGGATACTCCAGTCCCTTCACCGCATGCATGGTCACCACCTTGACCGCCAGCTCATCGCTCTCCAGACGCAGCTCAGCGTGCTCCGAACGCTCCTCCCCTTCCATCATGGACGCCAGATATTGGAGGGTATGGGAGATGGCAAAGTTGTCGCGGCTTTCCGCCTCCTGGACCAGTTCGACAAGGTGCATGAGATTACTGATCCGCCGTTCCGCCAGGGAACAACCGGCAAGGGTTTGCAAAACAGACTCCCGGACAAAGAGACTGTTCATCATGGTCAGAAAACCCTTTTCCTGCCAGAGACTGTGGTAGTCGTGAAAACGGCCCATCCACGCCTCCATGCTCTTCTCATCCTGTACCTGTGCATAAAGCTCAGGTCCACCCATGCCAAACCAGTTGCAACTCATGGCCGTACGCAACAGTCCGATATCAGAGGGTGCAGCCACGGCCCTACTCACCAGCATCAGCTCCCGGCACTCTTTTGTGGCAAACACTGTTTTCCGGCTCGACATCACTGCCGGGATATTGGCCAGAGCCAGGATCTCCTGAAAGGCCTCTGCCTGACTGTTCGTGCGGACCAGCACCGCAATGTCCCCGGCGGTTACCCGCCTCCTGCTTAAGGAATCATTGACGGGCACCACCAGCGAGCCACCTCGGAGCAGTTCTCGTATCTCTGCCACCACATAGGCCTGGATGCGCTGCTGGCAACGCCCTGAGCTCCAGGCCTTGCCTCCATTCTCTTCTGGAGGCTGGAGGCTGCAGTAGACCATGGCCGCCTGCGCTTTCTCCCCCTCCCACAATCTCCAACTCTCAGCAGACTTGGCCGCAGAGACCGCATGGTAGGGAAGCTGTTTGGCAACAAAGGAGTCCTCTTTCTGCATAAACAGGGTATTGACTGCCTGGACCAGCAAGGGACTGGAACGGTAATTCCTGCCCAGGCCAAGGGTATGATCTGCTGACTGACGGGCCTGAAAATAGGCATAGATATCGGCCCCTCGAAACTTATAGATGGCCTGTTTCGGATCTCCGATAAGGTAGAGGAAGTGTTTGCCTGCCCCGAACAACCTGGAAAATATACGATACTGGGCAGAATCCGTATCCTGGAATTCGTCGATGAGGGCCACCTGAAAACGAGCTGCCAACAGAGACCTCAATTCCTGTCCCTCTTCTCTCTCCAGTGCCTGAGCCAGAAGAATAACGAGATCATCAAAGGAGAACCGTCCCTGTTTGTGCAACCGCTCCCTGAGCCCACTCTGCAGCTCCTGAGCCAGGCCAATACGGAGGGCAAGAACTGCACGCCCACAGCTGGCCAGGAAACGCTCAACACTTTCCTGGGCCAGGGGCCACCCTTGGAGGAAGGCCAGTTTTTTGGCCTCGCCCCGTAGTTTATTGCCGTGCAGCTCCCCCAGCAGTCCAGCCAGACCGAGGTTTGCAAGACCAGGTGGCAGGTGCATAGTTTCTCCAGCAAAAAAAGCAGCACACTGCCGCCACCAGGAAGCAAATTCCTGGGCAAAGTCCTTCTTGAACATGCCCTGACCGAGAGCCTCTTGAAAACAGTGTTCAAGAGAAGAAGCTGCCCCCTGCCACCACCTGACTAAGACAGCAAGGGCCGCATCTACCTCCGCCAATGCCTGCTCAGGACTGATCCTGTCCGCCGGCGCGATACTATCCTCTGGTCCCACATCACGGACACTCTGATACAAGGCCTCCGGGGTCGCAAAATGGCTGAGAAAGAGGGAGCAGTGAAAAGGCTGCAGCTCATAGAGTCGGCAACGCCAGTAATCATCGACAAGCTCTTCCTTGACCTGGCCGATGTCAGCAGTCAGCTCCATATCAAAAAGCTGGCCGCTCTCCAGGGCCTGTTCCTGAAGCATTCGCTGACAGAAGCCGTGAATAGTAAAGACCGCAGCCCGGTCCATATCGAGGAGGGCCAACTCAAGACGCTCCAGGGCCAGGCGCTTGTCTGGAAGCTGTTGCAACATTCGCGACAGGACCTCATCTTTCGTTTCGTCTTCTCCACCGCGTAAAAAATCACGGCCTTGGACTAACCGGTTACGAATCCTGGTCCGCAATTCCTCGGTGGCAGCTCGGGTATAACTGACCACCAGCAGCTCTTCCACAGGGACACCAAACTCCGCTACAAAACGTACCACGAGCATGGCAATGGCAAAGGTCTTCCCTGTACCGGCACTAGCCTCGACCACATTCACCCCCCGCCGCAGGGGATGCGCCGCAGCGTCGAACAGCTCAAATTTCCGTGACATTCGCCCTGCTCCAGATGGAATGGAAAAACCATTCACAGAGATCAATAAACTCCTGCCCCAACACGGTTTCCATGTTCTGTCCCTGATAGAGCAAATCCCACTCCAGCTCCATGCCCTCCCCCAGGCAATAGTCATAGCTCGCTGCCGCCTTTACCCAGGGATTGCCGTTCCCGCTCCTGATCGTTTTTTCCAGCTGTTCCACATAGGCCCAGGCAGGTTCAAGGAGAAGGGGTGAGGGCGCCTGCTGTCCTTGGAGAAAAAGAGCGGCCAGGATGTCCAGATCTTCTCTCCCTCCGCTTCCTGCCGGAAAGAGGACTTCTCTGTCTTTGGCCACCAGCCGTGTCTCTGTCTCCCGGCCCAGACAGACCGCCGCCAGACAATGATGAATCCAGGCACTGAGAATATCCTTGCCCTTCAGCTTGGCATAGCGGGAGATAAAAGAACCGTTTGGGTACAAAGAGGTGAGCTTCCCCAGAAGATGCAAGCCGTCCAGCTCCAGATCCACCAGACAATCCACTGCCCGTCCCCCCGCCTCCTGTTCCTTGATCCGGGCCACAAAGGGTTGCAGCTCTTCTTCCTTTTTCTGGAAGCTGACCTCTCCCGGCCTGCCCAGGGGCCATAGCCCTTGTACCTGCAGCATATGACGGAGAGGCTCGCCCTCTTTACCCATCAGCCCTCCCTGGACCATGTCCTGCTCCACCAGATACTTTTGCAGAGGATCGAGGCCAAAGGGTTCACGCTCTTCCAGAGTAGCGGCAGCGTAATCCAGGCGGACACCGAGAACGTGGCGGACAAAATACCTTTGCGGATGACGGAAAAATGAAAAGAAGTCGGCAAGAGCGCATTCCTTCCCTCCTCCCCCTTCAAGACGACCCCTCCACCACGGAGCAACTGCAGAGCTGGGCCTCTGCAGAGAGGCCGCAACCTCACATAAGGGGCTGGAGTACGTAAAAAAAGAACTGCCTTCTGTAAAATATTTCCTGGAAAAGCCATGCAAGGGATGAAAATCCACCAGGTCCTTAACATAGAAGGACTCCATCAATTCTATCAATTCAGAGACCACCACAGAAGGAGGAATTTTTTCATTATTACGAATGGACTGCCCCACATAACTGAGATAGAGAGCGCTTCTGGCGGAAAGAATTGCCTCGAGGAACTGGTAGCGATCATCACTGCGCCGAGAACGATCACCGGGGAGAAACTGATCGCCAAGAAGATCAAAGGGAGGGTGGCGGTCATTCTTGGGAAAAACCGTATCGTTCAAGCCCAGGAGACAGACCTTCTGAAAAGGAATAGAGCGCATGGGGAGCATGGAACAGAAGGTGAGCTGGCCGCGGAGGAAGCCGGAACTGCTCTTTTTTGCCGTGGCAACCCCTTCCACCCAGGAACAGATGACCTCGAGAGTCAGGGGCTGCTGATGCAGGGTCCCATATTCTCGGCCCAGTTCTGCCAGAATGCCATACAGTTCCAGGAGGTCATCGCCCCCATCGCCAACAAAGATTCTCTCCACATAGAAGGTCAGGAGTTGCGCCCACTCCTCCAGACTGTGGGGGCTGGACAACTCCTCCCGTGCCTCTTCCAGGATCTCCACGAAAAGAGAAAGCCCGCCCAGGGGAGCGCCCATACTCCCTTCTATCTCTTCATATGGCAGGATGCCATCCACCGCCTCGGAACCAGCGACGGCATAGCCCATCAGCAGGCGTTCCAGACCGCTCTCCCAGGTGCATTCCTCCCTGGCTGGCAGCCCCATTTCCTGGCGCTGCTTCCCTGAAAGGCCCCAGCGAACGCCTGAAGTAATGGCCCAGTGACGGATTAATTCGAGATCTGCCTCCCGAATTTCGAAACGGGGATACACATTCTCCCGCTCCAGGAGGGCGAGGACCTCACTCCAGCCAAAACGGCTGCTGCAAAGCTGGAGAAACTGAAGAAAGACCACGATAAAACGATTACTCAAGGCCGGATTCCGGTCGGCAATGGAGTGGGGAATGTCATGAAAAACGGCAGGAACCAGACCGCTGTACTCCTGGATATCAGGGGCCATGACCACGATATCCCTCAGCTCCAGTTCCGGTTCCTGATCGAGCCAGTGGAGGATGCGATCTTTCAGGATCATCATCTCGCGATAAGGAGAATGGGCGGAGGTGACAATGAGGGAATCATCTTGAGACAAAACGATCTGTTCCGAGATCACCTCTCCCTTGAGCAGGTCAGCCTGCAACTTGTGGAGGAGACAGGGGGCCTCCGTATCCAATGGATCTGCAAAGCTCCTGAACTCCATGGAGAAATCGACATTTTCCAGGAGCATCTCCTGAAATTCCCTGCCCTGCTGACCAAGAGAGCTCAGCAGGGGATGCCCCATTCCCTTCACCTCTGTCACCTCCTGTCCCTGCTGCAGAGATGATATGTTCTGACGCCGCTGGCCTCGCGGTGTCACCTGTTCGGCCCAGTACGTTTGACAGGGAGAGAGAAGATAGAAATGGACCTCACAATGACGGGCCAGGGCCTGGAGACAGTTCAGCAACAGGGGAGGAAGACTGTGCAGACCAAAGACGGAAAGCCTTGTCGGCAACAAAGAAGAGAAATCATCATCACTTCCCAACAGCCTGATCAAATCCCGGAGAAAGACACCGCGATGGCGGGAATGGCCAATTTGCTGACGCAGCAGGTTCCAAAGCTCCAGCTGATAGATCTCGGCAGGGTTGCGGCTGGACAACTTTCCCTGCTCCCAGCCATCGATCATCCCAAGCCTCATGATCTGATACTGATCAAAGACATAGGCCAACTGCTGGGCCAACTGATACCGTTTCATGCCGTTGCTGTCAGCGGTCACATAGCGTTGCAGGGGCTCGAAGCGCCCACCATCCACCCGGCGAAGGATATTTTCCAGATGCCAGCAGACCCTCTCCCGCGCATAATCTTCAGGACCCGCAGCCACATCAAGACGGCCCCCCATCAAGGCAAAAAAACGGGTGGGCAGCATATACTCATAGTTGCACCAGGAGGTGAACGCCTCGGCCAGACACTGGGAGAGCATACGCTCCATCCCCTGGCTCTGAATCAGAAAATACTCCCTCCTGAAGGGATCACGTCCCTCATCAAGCCCCAGGACCTCGGCCAGATGACGTATCAGATTTTCAGTCCTGTTGGAGAGGTGGAGGTAGAACATAGGAGCAGTGGGGGTAATGGATTTTACACATATTTTCCGGAACAAAGGCCCGACAAAACAGAAGGGGGCGATGGTGTCCAGTATGACGTAACACAAATCTTTCTCACACTATAGCCCGCTTCTCTCAGCCATGCAAATGGCGGATGGGGCAGGCCTCCATTATCAGGCCGGCACTTAAAAACTGCTTTCCGCCTCTCACCTTTTCTCTCTTGATTCCCCAGAACCTCCCGCAACAGTCCTCACCACCCTGTTTATGGTTGCAAGGTCAGGATAAAAAGCGCTGCGCCATTGGGATACGCCTGTTACCGTACGCCTGGAGGTCAAATAAAATCTTTCACTTCAAATTCCAAGGCCTTCAGGGTCAGGGTGACATCAATGAAAAGGAGAACTGCGGAGACGAGAATTCCGACGATACTGAGGAGAAAGAAAAGGATTCCCAAATAATGCAAATCGACATTGAACAGATTCATAACCAGAAGAACAGGAATAATCAGAGTGCTTGTCAGGATACTGAAGGAGAGGGAAGAAATTGAGTTTCTAAGGATTCTGCTTCTCTTAAAAAGGATGCCTAACTCTATTTGTTTTTTCACCTTATCAACTGCCTGATCTCTTTCTAACTCGGCGACTATACTTCTCGATTTATCTATGGTTCTGCCAATTCGGTGGTTCAGGGTCAGAAGGATCAAACCAACTCCTGAAATGAGTATAATAGGTGAAAGACATGATTGAAGAAAACGGATAAATGATTCTGCTGGTTCCATGAATATTTCTCTGAGCTGACTTTTAAGGTGACAGGTGTGGAGGTGAACAGGCAGGGGGCTTCCAGGCCTTTTCCAGGCCCGCTCTCGTCTCCACCGCGACTCCCTGGTTGGCAGACAAAAACAGAACCATGCCGTCATCCTTTGAACATCCTGCACAACACTTCGCACTGACAAAACAGCACAACAGATACAAAGCCGTCACCCAAAAGTCAATCGATAGAAGCAGTCACAGAAATGAAAGCGGACCTGTTCACGGCTGCCCCCTTTTCCTTCCTTGCATTTTCGTCTCAAGAGTGATGAAAATACAATATACTCATACAAAAATTACGGCGAAACTGTTTCCTCCATCACGCCGGGGCAGAGATCACAGGGTATGAAAAGTACTATGACTATGGTACACAGGAGGAGGAACCTATCATCACATTGAGGCCAGGCCAGAAACCATCTACAACATGTTGAAATGCTAAAATATATCATACAATTATCCCTTATTGTCTTGTGCATCCTGACGGTAAGCCCCGCCCACTCCCGCCCATACCATGGTGATTTATTTACCTTCCACCAACCCGATGGCCAGGAATTTCCCGTCCATCTCTTTGGTGATGAATATTACGTCGTCCTTGAAACCCCAGACGGTTACACCCTGACCAAAGATGAAAGCACCGGATTCTACTACTATGCGATACCAGCAGCGGATGGCATGTCTTTTGTGTCAACAGGTATCAATGCTGGCGAGGCCCTGCCACCGACGATGCAGCTGAAAAAAAATGGCCGCCTGTCCCGTCATACGGTCAAGGAAAAAAGCAATGCCGCCCGCAAACAAAGAGGGGTTGATGCCAAGGGCAGGCTTATCCCGGCCCAGCATCTGCGTTTTCATCCCCAGGACTTTGGCTACGAGCGTTGGGCTCCTGAGCTTGAACAAGAGGCACAAACACTTGAAACCTTGCCCCAGTCTGCCCTGCCCACACCGCCCTCCACAACAACAACCGGGACACGAATTGGCCTGGTGCTTCTGGCCCAGTTTCCCGACCTGCCAGGTGATGTGACCATCTCCGAGGCACAAGTCGATGCCTACGCCAACGATCCTTCCTATACAGAATTCAATAATGCCACATCAGTCTATGGCTATTTCGACATTCAGTCCAACGGAAATTTAACCTATAATTGTATAGTTACCGCCTATTTCACCGCAGCAAACAACCGTGACTACTACACCGACAGCTCCATTGCCTTTGGCACAAGGGCAAAAGAACTGATCAACGAGGGTCTTACCGTATTACAAGAGAACGATTTTGATTTCACCAAGGTAGACGGAAACAGCGACGGAGTCCTGGACGGAGTCAACCTCTTTTATGCCGGTTCCCGGGTAAATAACTGGTCTGAAGGGCTTTGGCCTCACAAATGGAGTTCCTCCTGGACAGGATTGTCAGGAACTGGCCTGAGCACCTCTTTTCAATACCAGATCACCGATATGGGCTCCAGCCTCTCCCTGGGCACATTCTGTCATGAAAACGGGCACATGATCTGTAAGTTTCCCGATCTCTATTCCTACAGTGGCAATGCTGCCAATGTAGGAGCCTACAGCCTGATGCACACCAGCGGCACCACCCATCCCCGTAACATCGACGCCTATCTGAAGATACATGCCGGTTGGTCCACGGTCATAGAGGTGAATTCCGCCAGTCATCTCCGTGGTGCCGTTGAGGTGGACAAGAATGCCTTCTATCAATACAGAAATCCCAGCAATTCCATGGAATATTTTCTCCTCTCCGTTCGTGCTGATTCCGGCTACGAGGGAATATTCGGCGGGGCCACCTCTGCGACCAACCCCACCGACGGCCTTGTTATCTGGCATGCCTATGAGAATGGATCAAACACCTATTCATCCATTTTTTCAGCGGACAATCCGGCCGATTATTCCACGCCCTATGAACTCATGGTTGTGGAGGCCAATCCAAGTTCAGCCATAATTCCCTGGTACAACGATCCAACACCAGCCAGCAATGATGCCTACCACAGCGCTGATATAAGCGAGGCCTCGGATTTTACCCTCCCGGCACTCAAATTCTGGGACACCTCCAGCGGACGAACAACCACCTCAGACATGCGCGTCCATTCTGTGGGCGACCAGGGGGAAGTGGTGACCTTTACCCTGGGAAGCAATGCGTCACTGGGCTCTCCAGCGATTGGCCTGACATCGGTCACATTGGCCCCCACCTGTAACCTGGGAGCCAATGCCCCCTCGCAGAAATTTGCTGTTTTCAACTCTGGAGGAGGAACCCTCAGTTATACTCTCAGCAACAATGCCTCATCGTGGTTAACCCTTAGTCCAACGTCCGGAACAGCGACAACAGAGGCAGACCAAGTCACCGTCACCTACACCAGCAATGAACTCAGCTCGGGTACCTACAATGGCACCATCACCATCACCGACACGGGGGCAACAAATTCACCCCAGACTATCCCCGTCACCCTGACCGTCCAGCCCCAGGCTTCCGTCAGCCTGGATCTGTCCGACTTGAACAAGACCCTGCAGGCCGGTGAACAGGGAGCAGATTTCTTCACCATTTCAAATGGCGGCGGCGGGACCCTCTTCTATACGCTTTCTGAGTCAGCAGACTGGCTGCAACTTGCCAAAAGCTCCGGCACGGTCGCCCTCGAGGAGGATACCATCGAAGTCGTCTTTGATGCCACCGGCCTTTTTGACGGCACCTACAACGCAACGATTTTAATCGACAGCAGCAACGCAGACAATACCCCGCAAACCATTGATGTGTCCCTCACCGTAATCGGAGACATTGCTCTCACCAATCCCGATGGCGACGAGACACTCTGGAGGGGGAACAAGCATGATATCAGGTGGTTGACTGGTGGAAACATCACCGGCAATGTAGCAATCGATCTCTACAAAGGAGGAACACTGCATACCACCCTTGCCGCCAGTACGGAGAATGACGGTTTTTACAGTTGGGATATAGCACCTGAGCAAACGCTCGGCACCGACTATACCATCCGCATTACAAGCATAAATGAGCCCCTGCTCTCTGGAGAAAGCATTACAAACTTTTCCGTTACCGAACTGCCTGCACTGGCCGCCCTTCCTTATAACGAAAGTTTTGAGAGCAGCCTTGGTGTCTGGCAACAAAAATCTGGCGACAATTTCGACTGGACCAGGAACTCGGGCTCCACACCTTCCTCAGGCACCGGCCCCAGTTCTGCAACAGATGGCAGCTGGTATATTTTCACCGAATCCTCTACGCCAAACTATCCCAGTCAGTCAGCTGTCCTTGAGGCCTATTTTGACCTACGCTCCTCGACCGCACCGATCATGACCTTCGCCAACCATATGTATGGGGCAACCATGGGCGAGTTACAGATACGAGCAAGCTCCGACCAGGACAACTGGACGACCCTATTCCACCAGAGCGGCGACCAGGGCAATGTTTGGCACTATGCCAATGCGGACCTCTCTTCCCTGGCCGGCAAGGCAATAACTGTTCAACTCATCGGCCTGACGGGAAGCAGCTACACAGGTGATATGGCCCTTGACAACCTCACCATCTCCGAATCAAGCAAGACCCTTGCCTATAGTTCTCACACCTTCAGCGAATCGAGCAGTGATGATGGTTCAATTGCCAACAGTATCACGATAACACTCAGCGGCGATACCTATACAGCGACTGCAGTTTCCGGAGGATATATCACAGCAGATAACGTACCAGATGGCCTGACAGCCGAGTTCATCAGAGACTCCTCATCACAGATCAGCTTCAGCCTCAACGGCAATGCCACCAACCATGCCATTGAAAATTCTTTCCAACATCTCACTGTTCATCTTGCTGACGGAGCCTTTACCGCCGGGGATGCCTCAGCAGTTACAGGCAGCACTCAAGACATACAACTCTCCTTTTCAGAAGACTTCAGCACACCGGCTTTCTCTATCAATAATCCCATAATTAGTGAAGGAAATTCCGGAACCACCATCCTTCACTTTACGGTCACCTTATCACGGGCGCCCGGAACGTCAGTTACGGTAGAGTATGCAACTGCAGATGGCACAGCAACTGCCGGCACGGATTACACGGCGGCAAGCGGTCAACTTTCATTCGCGGCAACGGAAACAAGCAAGACCTTCGACATTACGGTCAACGGGGACTACTATGACGAAAACAACGAGACCTTTTTTGTCACCTTGAGTAACAATTCCATAGAAACTGATATTTCTGCCGGAACCGGTATGGGGACTCTCAATGATGATGATACGGCTGGAATAGCGGTCAGCAGCATCAGCGGCAACACAACAGAAGACGGGGGCACAGCAACCTTTACTGTTGTCCTGAACAGCCGTCCGCTGGCCGATGTCACCATTGGCCTCAGTAGTGACAATACTAATGAAGGAACGGTATCACCCGCCTCCCTGAACTTTACGGACAACAACTGGGACTCTGAGCAGACGGTTGTCATTTCAGGGGTTAATGACCCCGTTATCGACGGCGACACCGCCTATACTATTATCACGGCCCTGGCAGTAAGTGCAGATGCAAACTATTCCGACATGAACCCAAGCGATGTGGTCGTCATCAATGAAAACACTGCCACCGGCATCTTCGTCCTTGATGTCGTCATCAGCGGAAACGGCTCAGGAACCGTCACCAGCAATCCTCCAGGCATACACTGTGGCATCGACTGTTCTGCGCCCTATAACGAGAACAGCACAATCGATCTCATCGTCACCCCTGATACAGGTTCCGTCTTTGGCGGCTGGAGTGGGGACTCAGACTGCTCGGATGCTGCTGTGACCTTGGATTCTGCAAAAAGTTGCACAGCCACTTTTAAGAAATCTTTCCAATGGTTTCCTGCATTTCTGCCAGCCAACTTCAAACGTATTCAATAAGATACTGGTCATGTGTGGGGGAGGTGGGTGGAAATACGAAGAGAAGGATTGTCAAACCTATTCAGGAAGGCCCAACAATTGGCAAGCAACTGCTCTGTAGCTGGTTAGCAGTGCTTTATATTCGTTCATAGAGGACGTCAAGGCATATTTGTGCTATTCGAGAAGACCTCAATGGACAAAGATGGAGCGCTGCGGAATAGTCAGGGATTGTCAAACCTGAGTTTCGAGGGCACGGACCATTTTTCAGTTCAATTTCATCCCAGTCACGCTGCATATTCTGTTAACGTTTTTTGTCGTTAACAGAATATGTTCCGCTGAGGACTGCGCTCTCAGGTAAGAGCATACCGCTTCTGCAACTTCCGAATTGCATCCTCTTCTCGCACGCCAGAGTCAGATGGGTCTGTCTCCCCGGTCCACCCCATGCTGAACGCAATAGAGAGCAAACACGTTGGTCCGCTCTTCACCCGTCTGGACAGCAGTGACACCATAACGGTCCGGCTCCATGCCACAGGTCGTCCTCCTGGCGACGCCGGCAGGTTTGCACCTGAAAAATTGCCCACCCGACCGGGCTATGAGATGGCCAGTTCCAGCAGCTCAAGAATCGAGATGATCCCAATCTCCTTGTTGCCTTCGCCAGTGACCAACAGATGATGAGTGCCAGCCCTGCTCATCACTCCCAGGGCATTCTCCACGGTCTGAGCCGCATCCAGTTGGACGCAGGGAGTTTTAGCGCTTCTGTCACTGATGAGTTCACAACTACTCATGAACCGAGAGGCCTTGACTTCACCAAGGTCAAGGCCATTGTCAATGCACGACATGATATCCATATCGGTTATCACGCCAGCAACCGTGCCCTCCAAAGTTACGGCCAAGGCAGCAGTCCGGTTATCCACCATTTTTTTTATAACGACTTTCAGACTGTCATTCATGTCCACGCTTGGCATATTCCAGTTCACTACCTTGCCGATTTCATCGTTAAATCCCATGGCATTTCCTCCTTCTGTTCGTATGTAAGTATCTGCCGCTTTTTCACGACATCGAAACGTCCAACAGGCCTATCCCGCCGAACCTTGAACGAACCTGCAGCGAGGCTGTTTCCGCTGCCAGCACCTGGTAACTTTGATGCTTTTTTTCTTTAGTGGACTTGTCTTTGTTTTCGTTTCTCGTGTGCTTGTAGATCAATACTCCCTGTATGACACCAAGTGGAAAAAATTCGAGTAGAAGGAACAAAGAATTGATACTGTTTAAAACGATTTTCTTGTTTTTTTATGGTGCTGTAATTCTCGAATAAAAAAAAGGTAATAAAACCGAACAATCCCCCCCCCCTCTCATATGGAGCAAAGATAGACAACGGTGGTCGAGTCAGGGTTGATATGAAAATAGAGCACGTTTTTATTTTCTATTTTCCCTCAAAAAGCTATTCTATTAGACAAAGCTACCTGATCCAACAGCAAAAGCGGACAGCCCGATATATTCAAGTCAATATAGTACCATTATATCCTGACAAGGAAGTTAAGTCTCAAAAAAAAAGATTGCCAGGAAGAATCTTGTATTGATGAAGGTTGAAATCGACAGCAGACATATGGACTCCGATGGTGGTCAACATCCAAGTTGGCTATCAGGACGACGGCCAAATCAACTACCAGGGACTATTTCAACACAGGCTGGGTCAAGCAACGCCCCGCCCTCTCCTCCACCCAGAAAGTGATTACGGATCATCTGTCATCACGCAACAACGAGGTTTACCATGTCGAAAATATATCAAATAGGAGCCTACCTCATAGAGCAACTGCACCGGCATGGGGTTGAACACGTCTTTGGGATACCTGGCGACTACGTCCTCGGCTTTTATGACCTGATGAGTAGAAGCGATCTGGTGGAGGTGATCAATACCTGCGATGAGCAGGGGGCGGGGTTCGCTGCGGATGCCTATGCCAGAATCAAAGGCCTGGGTGCGGTCTGCATCACCTATGGAGTTGGCGGCCTGAAGGTGACCAATACCACGGCCCAGGCCTTTGCCGAGAAATCCCCGGTCATCATAATCAGTGGGGCACCGGGGGTAAGGGAGCAAGAAAAGAATCCGCTCCTCCATCATAAATTCCGTGACTTTGGCTCGCAAAAGAAAATATTTGACGAATTCACCGTCGCCTCAACAGTTCTCGATGACCCCAGCATCGCCCTGCAAGAAATCGACAGGGTCATTCATGCCGCTTTAAAACATAAACGACCGGTATACATAGAACTGCCTCGGGATATGGTTAGCAAAGAAGGTAACCACGCCCACGAACATCTCCCTTCCGACACGAAAAGCGACCAGGGCACCCTGAAGGAAGCCGTGGCAGAGGCCGCCGCTATTATCAATGAGGCAAAAAGGCCGGTTATTCTTGCCGGTGTAGAAGTCCACCGCTTTGGACTGCAAAATGCCCTGTTGCGCCTGGCTGAAAAAACCGGCATTCCTGTCGCCTCGACAATCCTTGCCAAATCGGTCATCCCGGACAACCTCCCATGTTCGCTGGGTATTTATGAAGGAGCAACAGGCTTGGCAGAACTCACCGATTTTGTTGAAAAGAGTGACTGCATTGTTTTCCTTGGCACCTTTCTTACCGACTTAAACCTTGGTATCTACACAGCCAAGATAGACGCAACCGAATCAATCTACGCCACAAGTGAAAAACTGACCATCCATCACCACAGCTACGAGAACATCCTTTTTCCCGATTTTCTCCATGGCCTGATCGAAGCAGATATCAACCTTCGCCAAATGGAACACCCGGTGCCCGCCAAACCGCAGCCCTTTGTGGCATTGGCCAAAACAGAAATTACCATCAAGCGACTTTTTGAACGGCTCAACGCCTTCATCACCGCCGCCGACATTGTCATTGCCGATGTTGGAGATGCCCTGTTTGGGGCAAATGATCTCTACATGCATAAGGCCACCAACTTTCTTTCACCGGCATATTATGCCTCTCTCGGTTTTGCCGTTCCCGCAGCCATCGGCACCCACTATGCCAATCCTGCCCTTCGCCCCATAGTCCTGGTTGGTGACGGCGCCTTTCAAATGACCGGCATGGAATTGTCCACCATTGCCCGATACGGTATAAACGCCATTGTCATTCTGCTAAACAACGAGGGCTACAGCACGGAACGGCCAATGCTGGATGGCCCATTCAACGATGTCCATCCCTGGCAGTACTGTAAGCTGCCAGATGTGCTCGGGGCAGGAAAGAGCTTTCTGGTAAAAACGGAGCAGGACCTTGATACGGCCCTTGCTGAAGCTCGGGCCCATTCGACAGGATTCAGCCTGGTGGAAGTAAAAATTGGCAAAAATGATCGTTCACCAGCCCTGAACCGCCTCACCAGCCACTTAGGCAAAGAGGTCAGATAAAGACCGGGTGCATGGGTAAAGGGGGGGGAAATGCAGCAGCGAAGGGGTGCCCCCTGTGCTCACCCCTGGGCTTCCTGGCTTGTTACCAGCAGTCTGTCGGATTGAGAGAATAGGAGCAAAAATGAGAGGAATCGAGACCAGATTCATGTCTCAGTCCGACAGGCTCCGAGAGTGTTATTGCAATGCTCTCATGCTTTGTCGGCCAGGGCAATGATATCTTCCTTATTCGGTATCAGGCAGATAAAAACATAGTCTTCTTCTCTCGAAGCCCTGTACCAGTGTGGCACACCCGCAGGGATCAGGAGCACATCATCTTGTTTAAGGTGATACACGTTGTCACCAATACCGACCTCTGCCGTACCGGCCAACACATATTGTTCATGTTCCACAGAGTTGGTGTGGTTGGGCATAGAACCACCCGCTTTGATGACAATTCTACGCATGATAAAGTTTTCAGCAGCAGAGGCAGGAATCAGCACCTGCATGGAGGCGTCCTTGGCTGCGCTGATAGGGGTTGCCTCAACTTCGGAAACAGACGTGACGAGAGGGAGCATGACAGGATATCCTTTTTTTATTGTCAAAGACGTGTTGATAAAATCAGTGTACAGGTTCAGTCAAAAGAAAAGAGATGCTGACTCTTTTCCCCTTTCATTTTGACCCCAAAATCGACTTTTGGATCGAGTAGCATCAACCAGCTGAATACCCTACAATCCGGATTCGTCAATGATTCGAAAGGGCAGCATGTCGCGCCCCCATTTTTTAAGAATTGATATTGGTTCCAACGAAATCATTGCCGGCCTATAATTGCAGGCAGGAACAAAGTCCATGAGAAGCGAACTTTAAAAACATTTGCCTCGCCAGGTCCAATTTCCATTTCTTATCCATTCATATATACAAAAATTGATTCTGATTCAGAAATATTTTCACCAGGTACTGTTCCAGTCAGGGGGACAGTTATTTGCACGACGCCCCCTGTTGGCCCAGAAACGAGGCGGTTTCAGTCAAAGGTCACCTGAGCAGAGATATAAAAATGGCAACATCCTCTTTTTGCGAGCATATGGCCCCTCCTCGCCTGCCACGGTTCATCACCTGATACCAGGCATCAGGATATCCTCTTCTTAAAGGTCGTGCCAAGATTATCCCCCTTTTTCATAACTCTTTACCCAACCGAGAACAGACCACGTCGCCGTTACTCCCTTGCGAAGACATGGTCTGTTCCCTGTAAAAGAGATCAGTTGCCTCCTAAGATTGCAGGCAGAAATAAATTCCAGATGAACTGAGGCGGAATTATATTCGGATCCGTATCATCTGGATCACCAAAGGTTCTTATTAACTCTGCAGCGACATAATAATCAGTTGGTCTTTCGCATGAGGTTGTATTCTTTGTGCCGTCAGAATAACCATCACCATCCTGATCCTTATACCAGGTTTGACCTGGATATTCGTTTGCATCGGAATCATCGCAATCTATGCTGCTTAGCACATATCCAGTCGGTTGCAGGCACTGGCTTAGAGTGACAGAACTATCCCCATGGCCATCACCATCGCTATCCTGGTACCAAGTCTGGTTGGGATATTCGTTTCCATCGGAATCATCACAGTCTGTGTTATCAGCCACATATCCTATTGGCTGGCTGCATTGGCTCTTGGTGACGGCAGGGTTGCCATAGCCATCCCCATCACTGTCCCGATACCATGTTTGCAGCAGGCAAAAATTTGCAGTGACCGTTGCATGTCCGCTCAACGTAACGGTGGTAGAACCTGCATTGGCGTCCAGGATAACAGCTTCGACACCACTGCTGGTCCAGTTGGTGAAATTATAACCACCGGCGGCAGTGGCTGAAATGGACACCGGAACATCCGCAGTAACCTCGGTTGTTGTGCCGGCTGCCGGAGTTGTGGTACCTGCATCGGTTGGTGTAACCGCCATGGTAAGGTTTGGAGAAGTTCCCGGCTCGGCAATGACAAAGTAGGAAAATTTGCTGACCGATGCAGTCAGCGTATGATTACTGGTATTGGAAGTTGTGGTCAGCTTGGTATAGGGGCCTCCAGGAGAGTCTGCCTGATAGATATGAAGATTTTCCTTTTCAAAGAGTCCGATATCGTTGAGCGCGTATTTTAGGGTCACTGTTGCCTCGCTCCAGCTGGTACGATTTGTTGCTATCTGCCAGTAGCCGTAGGCGATATTGGCAGGTAACCCCGTTCCTGAAGGAATGGCCCGGTAATAGGTAACGGTCTCCATACTGGCCCCTCCAGAGGCCGAGCCGTCAGCATAATCAATCCAGACCCGCGAAAGGGGATAGGTGTGTTTGCCGTCTCCGGCCATGCCGATGCCTTTTTTCGGAGCATCCCCTGGCATGATAAAGGCCTTGACCACGGCGCTCGCTGGGAAGCCGTCACCCCATACCAGATAGGCCTTACCGCTTGTCACGGCGTAACCGTTTGGTTCGTCCGCCTCGTGGGCACCAATAAGCAGGTCTGATTTTCCATCCCCATTGAAATCACCTGCGGTGGAGACATCGCTGCCCGATTCTTCATAAGTACTCGCCCCAATCATTTTGGTGCCATTCTGGGTAAGGATGCTACCGAGATCATAGTCGGAGCCGCTATATATCGTTCCCTGTTTTCCGTAGATCACATAGGTCCTTCCCGCCTGTTGGTCGTCGTAATAGGCAGGGATCACCAGGTCGGCAAGGCCATCTCCGTTGACGTCTCCTGCAGAAGAAAGCCTGCGGCCAGCATAGGTATAATTGGTAGGGCCATTGAGTTTCACCCCTATGGTCCCGTCAAGATTAATCATGAAACGGGTACCGTCTGGACCCAAGGGACCGGAATCACCGTAGACAAGGTAAACACGACCATTCCCCTGGTTGGCAGTTGTGTTCCAGTAGCCCCAATTAGAGGCGCCAATTACGAAATCGGCGTAACCATCTCCGGTGACATCACCGACACCACTGACAGAACGACCAGCACCGCTACCGTACGGCGATGGACCGATAAAGCGAGTGCCATTGATCCCGTCCAGGATGGTTTCCGATACGGTGAAAGAACCGCTGGTGCCGATCCCGGTTGCCGAGCCGTAGAGTATGATCCCGCCTCCAGTGTCATCAGTTGAGCTCGCTGCCAGATAGACCTTGTTGGCTCCCAGCAGAATATCATCATAGCCGTCACCGTTGACATCTCCTGCGCCGGAGACCGCTGTGAACCCCTGAATCGAGCCCGCTCCGACAATTACGACGCCATCGGCAGCAGTGAAGGTTGACAGATCCAGCTCGCCACTCGAGCCGATCCCGCCGGCCGATCCATAAATCAGAAAGACCTTGTCCCATTGAACCAATAGAATATCATCATAGCCATCACCGTTGACATCCCCTGCGCTGGAAATCGTGTTCACATCATTTCCGAGGTAACCGTCTGTCTCTCCGATGATTGCAACCCCGTTACTCCCGTTCAAAACGCTTGCGTTCAGGCTGAAGAGAACATTGGAACTGAGCAGAGGGCTCTTGCCATAAATCAGATAGACCGTCCCATTGGTGCCATTTTCGCCAGAACCGATAAGTAAATCGGCATACCCGTCACCATTGACGTCTCCCGCTCCGGCAACACTTCTCCCCAGGGACTGGTTGGCTGCTGTGCCCTGAAAGCGTATGCCTTCGCTGGCGGTCATGGAATAGGTAAACAGATTCATTGTCATGCTGGAACCAAACATTCCCCGGGTGCCGTAAAAAAGGATTGCTTCACCCGAATTGAAATTTGCCCCTATCCGGATTCTATCGCTGGCAACGATGATATCGTCAAAGCCGTCACCATTCACGTCACCGATTCCGCTGGTGGACTTCCCCCAATAGCCCCCTCCATACCACCCCCAGGTAAGAGCACCGAGAACAGTGCCGGGAACGCCGCTGAGGTAGAGTGGATTAGAATAAGTTGCCGAAGCCGGCGACCCGCCAAATCCGAGGACAAGTAGTGTCAAAACCAAACAAACAAAATGCGTCCTTTTTTTTAATAAGACAGGAAAGCGAAGTTTCCTTTGACCAAACAACAAGAATATTTTCGAAAGTTTCATAAGCTCCACTATTCTCCAGTCCTTTAATCTTACCTAGGAGCCTGTCGGACTTAGATATAAATCTGCTGCAAACTTGACAAATCGGCCCAGATTTTCATGGCTTTTCGTTAAATAGGCCTGCTATTCGCCTCAAATCCATAAAAATCTGGTCTCGATTTCTCTAATTTTCGCTACGATTCTCTAAATCCGACAGACTCCTAGGAAGTAGATAACAATCCTCCTTTCAGGCAAAGCTCTCTTGTAACAAATCAGCACAAACAGAAAATCTTTTCTCCACTCATATCCGATATTCTCTCCACCAGGTTATCTTGCCGCCTGGGTAAATGGAGAGACTGTTTCACGCACGAGCCTGCCCCCTTTTCAACTGCCCTGGCCCGGTTTTACAGACAGCCAAATGGCTCATTCCAAACATTACCCATACCCCCCCCTTTTAGGTTCCCTGGACCTATCACTGAGAGCTTGTCCAAGAATAGTCATTTCTTCTCAAATCGAGAAATTCTCAAAAAACGAGCGCATCCGTACGTTGATATTGCGAGCTTTTTTTATCATTCCAAAGAGTTGGGGAGAAAAGGCATTCTCGAACAGGCTCCTAGACAAAAAAAATAGCCGAGCTACCTCATTCAAAGGCAACTCGGCTATCTGTTACAGACCCGTAGCTTTCCGTCACCGCTTTTCAGCGGGTTTGGCTTTATTTCGAATATCAATTTGTGACTGATTATAAATGGAAAGACAGGTGGCTGTCAATGTCACGCTGTGGCGCCTGGGAAGGCGATGGAGTTGTTCAGGTAACTGTTCCAGCGAAGTTTCTTTGCCACTTGTGATGGCGTCTGGCCGCAGGTAGTTCCTGCCTGAGGCAGGGTCTTTTCTGCCCCAATACGCTCCCATCAAACCAGGCCTACGGTAGCTTGGCCGAAAGCGAAAGTAGATATTGTCGAACTTTGTAGGAAAATTTGTACCATCATCAACCCACAGACCTGATGTGTAACAATCTTCAGATGCACCAAAATGACGATTGGAGTTGAAAACTGTATAGGAAGATGGATGTTAGGAACCTCTTTCATTACCTCTATAAGAATTACCTCTATAAGACCAGCGGGGGCGGCCTGATGGTCCTCTTGGTAATCCGACCGGTTGGTGAGGGTGCTTTAGGGGCGATGCTAGAACTATAGGGAACGAAAGGGGAAATTTTTCAAAAATGATGCGGCGGGGATAGAGTATTCAGGATGCTTGAAAACGTTGGCGGTGAGCTGATTGATGACCAATCCATATCCTACTCCTGGCTTGTCAAAGATATTGGCGTTGTCAAATTGGTCGAGTACATTGATGGAAAAGAATATGAAGAAATTTTGATCGATACGAATTTACCCCAG
>Ga0180007_10000327_pt1 | contig 84022 bp, 109 predicted proteins | sample MM_PC_MetaG_FD_121122 | JGI IMG/M metagenome (GOLD analysis project Ga0180007, IMG submission 121122) | Groundwater microbial communities from the Aspo Hard Rock Laboratory (HRL) deep subsurface site, Sweden - MM_PC_MetaG | ecosystem: Environmental > Aquatic > Deep subsurface > Groundwater...
ATCGGCTGAACGGTGCTTCTTCTGTTGTCGGGATGCCTTGGCCATGAATTCTCCTCCTTGATCTGAAGGGCATCATGGCATTGATGGAGTGGTGCTGTAAGAAGGGGTTTATCGTGCGCTTACGAAGGAAAAATGAAAACGCCCGGCTTGGCGGCCGGGCGTTTTCATTTTTTGGGTTCTCAAAAGGCTACGGTTCACGCATGCTGACCTTCAGCTCACAACCGATGGCTCGAGCATAGGCGTGGAGGTCCTCCATCCTCACATCTCTCAAGAGTTGCTCAATCTCCATCACCCGGGCCACGGGAACCCCCATCTTCATGGCCACGTCCTCCTGGGACATGCCCTGCTCCTCGCGGGCGGCCACGATAATCTGCGAAAGTTTTCCCTTGGTGTTCGCAAATCCGTCATGAATTTCAGACATTATTTCTCCCTTTTTTCCCAGGGGAGGACTTTTGATCCATCTTGAGATGAATGCGCGCGGTCGCGAGTATTCTCCAGGCCGCGAGGTCGATATCCTCTTGGGACATGCCTTTTTCCCTCTCGCTAGTCTTCCCCAACATCTTTGAAATGGAGCTCTTTCCACTTGCCTCTTTCCGGTATGACTCCTTCGTAGGCACTCGCTTCTTCTTTCTTTTTGGCCTCTTCGCCCTACCCCCACCCCTGTCATCTGGCAGTGGTGGATCTTCCTGTTGATCAAGGTTAGCACCTTGTTCAATTTCGCCTTCTACGCTCCCCTTTTGCTCGGCTTCAACCGTGTGGGCCTCGATAAGTGTTCTCGGAGCTTCTGGAGGCTCTGGGGCCTGTTCTTTTGGGGTTTCAATTAAGGAGAGGAACTTCTTCCGGTCCAACAAGCTCAAACCACCCTCCATCTTCAAGAAGGGATCGAAGCATTCCAGAAATCGTCTCCCATGAGCGCCGCATAGATTCAGTGAGAGTTCTGTCGCCCCATCTGCTGAGTCACAGGTTTTCACCTCCCAAGCTTCGTAAAGCGCCCCTCCTCGTTCGCGGCAACCAGGGAATTGGCACTTCACTTTTGGGCGACTATAGAGCTCGAATTTCGTATCCCAATCTGTCATGGATATAGAGATATTCGTTTATCTAAATCCGCGCAACTCTCTGTGTGAAAAGTAAATTTCAGTTTTGGGAGTTACATTGGGTTGCCCCCGCAGAATACGCACAGGAATTTTGACCACACGGAAACCTTCCAATCACTTTTTTGGTCACAAAGAGATAGTTTTCCAAAACCGCCATTGAAACCGCCACATTTAGCTGCTATATTCTACTCACACGACAAACAACGCAGTGTTTGCAAGGGTTAACACGCATTGAGAAACCGCCATTGAAACCGCCAAAAGGGGGCGTCATGCTCACTCCCATATTCCCCAACCGAGAACACTTGGGCGAACTGAAAGACATGGCCCAAGAGGTCATTGATGCGTCGGCGCGTCTTGAAGGGCGTGTGGCCCCACTGACTGCCCAATGCCTGGGTGATTGCCTGCGCCTGCTCAACAGCTATTACTCCAACCTCATTGAGGGACATAAAACGACCATCCCCGAAATCGAGCAGGCCCTGGGGAAAGTCTTCTCCGGTGACGAAGAACGGCAGTACGCCCAGGAGCTATGCGCGGCTCACGTCAGCACGGAAAAGGCTTTGATGAAGATAGTCTTGGTCGACGCGGGCACCAACGTGGCCGCTCCGGACTTTCTCAAACAGATCCACCGAGAGTTCTATAGCTACCTCCCCGCCAAGCATCTATTCACCCACGGCCCAAACGGTTTTACTAAGCACCCTGTCATGCCGGGGACACTCCGTGACAGTTACGTCAGGGTTGGGGCTCACCGTGACATTGGCCCGGCCCCGGAGCATGTGGGAGCGAAAACGGAAGAGTTTGGGCAAGCCTACGCCCCCAGCAATTTTCATGGAGATGAACGGTTAATCGCCATGGCCGCTGCGCATCACAGGTTAACCTGGCTCCATCCTTTCCGTGATGGGAATGGGCGCGTCTGCCGCTTATTTTCAGGACTCTACATGGCTAGTTCGCGGATCAACCGTTCGAACCTGTGGTCCCTCTCCCGTGGCCTGTCGCGCAACAAGAACGAATACATGATCAACCTGTTCTCTGCCGACCCTGACCCGCGGCCCGACAATGAGGTCCGAATCTCTGCGAGCGAGCTGCTGGCCGACTTCTGCCATTTCTTCTTCGAAATCTGCCTGGATCAGATTGGCTTCATGGAGAAACTGCTGCGCCTGGAGGAGATTGAAGCCAGAATCGAGTGGTACGTGGAAAAGCGCACCCGAGGCAGCAAGAAGGACCTCAACCTTCACCCCGACTCCTCGCGTCTACTGCGCGCCCTGTTCATGCGTGGAGAGATTGAACGAGGGGAAGGGCCGACAATCCTCAACGCGAGCGAAACGACTTACCGCCGCATTTTGAAGCAGCTCATGGAAGAGGGCCTGGTTGTTTCGGACAGCCAGCGGGCCCCGCTCAAGGTCGGACTGCCTACCAAGGCGCTCCCCTTCTACTTCCCGGACCTCTATGCCGAAGAGGTCGTAGGAGCAGAGTACGTGCGCCAGCTAGTATAGAGTGAGCCTCAGAATCTGAACCATTCAGGATCGAAAACGGATCACGGCCATGAACAAGTACATCTGGCAAGAAAAGGACTGGCCCCACTTCCGCTGGGACAGCACGCGCATCCTGAAGCTCCTTGGGGAATGCCACTTCCGGCAGGGACGGCTCCTCGGGATTCTCCGGACGCTCGATGCGGAAGTCATCCTGCGAGTGCAGGCCGACGCCCTGGTGAAAGAGGCCATGGCCACTTCGGAGATCGAGGACGTGCGGCTTGATCCCGCGGCTGTCCGATGCTCCGTGGCCCGGCGCTTCGGCCTGCCGGATGCGGGGCTACCCGAACCGGCCCGGGCCGTCGACGAGCTCGTGAGCATGCTCTTGGACGCATCTCGCAATTTAGGGGCTCCTCTTGATGAAGAACGGCTGTTTGGATGGCACGCGGCCCTCTTCCCCGCAGGCAGGTCCGGCCTGAAGAAGATCGCGGTTGCTCAGTGGCGGCCTGGTGGCGCGGCCATGCGCGTCGTGTCGGGCCCGATCGGGAAGGAACGCATCCACTTTGAAGCGCCGGCCAGCGACCAGGTTCCCCATAAGATGAAAGAGTTCTTCAGGTGGTGGGAAGGGACGGCAATGGACCTGGACTGTTTCCTACGCGCTAGCCTAGCTCACATCTTCTTTGTCACGATCCACTCCTTCGAGGACGGCAACGGGCGTATCGCCCGGGCGCTGACAAGCCTGGCTCTGGCCCAGGGCGAGCTGACGACCGCCATGTCCATCAGCCTGTCGGCCCAGCTGTACGCGGAGCGCCAAGGTTACTACAAGGAGTTGGAGGCTGCACAACGCGGCAGCCTGGACGTCACGGTATGGCTGGAATGGCACCTCAGGGCCATCGTGAGCGCCTTTGAGAGCGCAGAACGAGCAACAGGTAGGAAGCGTTCGTTTGGGACTTCTGGGGCCGTTTAGAGGGCGGCTGGCGGAAGGTTCTCGGCAAGCTCCTGGCGGCCGGACCAAAAGGCTTCGAGGACGGCTTGAGCAACAAGAGCTATCAGGCTATAACGAAGGCCAGTTCTTTCACGGTCGCACGCGATCCAGCTCAGCTCGGTGAATACGGATTATTTCAGAGAGATGGAGAATGACAGGGGAGGGAACAAGTCTGGTATTTATGACTTTTGTTGACGGGCATAGTGGCGCATGTGGTATAATTAGGTGCCACGTAAATCGTCATCTTTAGGAGTTTGGGAATATGACTAATACAATACTGGAATTTATTTTTTCGCAGTTCTGGGCTGCAGGAAAGGTTGTCCTTATCGCCATTCCTGTCATCTTGCTCTTTGGCTGTATATTTTTGGTGATCCGCAAAGCATATCTCCACAATTTTGTGCCGTGGATAAACCCTCGATCACTTAATGAAGTAGAGAAAACTAAGGAAAAAACAGTAGACCCCACTTTAGATTTTTTTGATCAGACTCATCCTGCAAATATATTTCGCAATAGGTTTGACAATTAAAAGAGTTGGGGCAGGATTTTACCTGCCCCAACTCTTGATTCTATTTAAGAAAATCTTCTGCAAGATCTTTTAGGCTAGTGTCTTGTAAATATTCTGCTTCTTCTGCTGCATGAGCTGGATCTGTCTGTAACGCTCCTCGTAAAGCCCCTCTGCTATGACTTGCCCCTGTTAAACCAGCAGCATCTTCTTCTCCTTCATTGAATAGCCTTTCACGCGCTTCCTGGCCGCTCATTCCTTCGTTTATGGCGTTTGCACTCAATGCGCTGCCAGCAATTACCGAATTGCCAGGATTAACTGCTAACGGCTTGCTATTATCTAAGGCAGAGGTATCTCCAGTGGCAGCCTTTTCTCCATCTACAAGATTTGCTGCGATATTAGCACGGAAGGCAGGACTACCATCAACATTACTATTCACTTCTGAACTCACATTATCAGCCTCAGCCATGCTACGCAGTTCTCCATGAATTGACATGGCCCGTTCAGCGGTGTGAGCCAAACCACCGACAAACTGTGAATTACTGCTGGAAAGCTCTGAAAAAGTATTCTGAGCCTGTCGGGCAGCATTGATATCGCCGTCTTGGGCGTTGTTCACCAGTCGGTTGAAGTCTTCCAAGGCAGCATTGCGAAGTTGCCCCATATTGCCTTCATTGATTCCGCCGTTTTGAATCGTTTCTCGCAAACTGCTCATTTCAGCATTGTCCCCCAATGTTGAAATGTCTTTCATCGCAAGATGACCAGCGAGAACACCCATATTCACTGTCTGCCCAGCCATGGCGCTCTGTGTTGCTTGAGCTTGATCCAAGGCCGATTTGGAACGACTATAGCTTTGCGATGCCTGCTCCAATTCGGAGGCTGTTCTTGAGAAGTTTTCACCCTCTGAGGCATTTTGGCGCCAGGAAGTGCCTCCTCCCTTCGAAGCGGCTGCAGAGAGTTTTTCAGCTTGCGATTCGGTGAATGATTTTAGCTCGGAATCGTTCTCAAGTTCTTTCTGCAGCTTCGAGGCTGTTTGTGAAAGAGAGGAAGTTTCTGTAGAGCCAGATTTTCCTTCAACCACACCGCGAACTCCTATATTACCTGACGCCCCTGTTGCGACCTGGGCTATTTGTCCAAGAATTGATTTTTGAGAATCAAAACTCACACCAGCAAATGCTTGAGCGGTTAGAGATGTTGCAAGTTGTTGTTGCTCCTGCTCGCTCACCTGCGTGCCAGCCGTGGCTTCTTGCACATGCTGCAGCACACGAGATCTCTGATCATTAAACTGCTGTGATTGCTCTTGCGTTAACCCTTGCTGGAACCGATTGAAGTTTTCATTGAACTTGTCGGTCCCGACGGAATTGGAAAGGGCATGCGCCGCGTTCATGGAGGCGACCTTCTGGGTCGCGTCATTAATCGCATGCGTATTGGAAATCGAGTTTAGGCTGCTAGCCATTGTGGAGCCACCAACACTAGCACCCTTCGTTGACAATTCGCTTGCTTGGTTATCCTCAAGGGTTCCTTTGCGAGTCCCCGTGTTATTCCCGACAAAATTAGAATCGTATTGACCGTAGACGGCATTCATCTGATTAAGCCGGGCCCCAAACTGGTCGCCGGCCTCCATCATTGTGTTGTTGATCTTGTCCAAATCAATCTCGCGCGCAGTCCGCCCAGAACTATCGAGTGCCCCCATACCCGCCCGGGCCGCCATCGTTTCCGCTGTCCGGAAACCGCCTGACATCATCATGGCCACCTGTCCCAAGCCCCTACCCAGCAGCAGGGTCATGACCATTCCCGCAAAGGATGGAATCGCCATTCCAAGCGTTCCGGCTGTGGTCGAGGTGTCTGAGATCCACTGCATCATGCTCAGCTTATTCGTGAGCACTGCGCCGCCTGTCGAGTCGATCATCAACTTCAATTCTTCAACCGCGGACGCGACATAAACCGCTTTAAGGATCGCCATCATCGGCAGATAGAGGGAGACAGACAGGAGAAAAGCACACCAGTAAAAGAAGGGCATCGCGGTGTTGGCCAGAAAACAAGCTCCGACCAACGGGACAAAACAGATGACGATCATTTTCGTCATCGCCCGCAACTTGGGGAGTTTCTTGATATACACGGAGGCCATTGATGCAATACCCGTGGCCTGGGAGACCTCGGCCTGGGACAACGCAGCCAGAGCGGCAGGGTTGTTATTCCCCAGAGACGTTTTCAGCCCGTTCATCATAAACGCTTGCGAAAACAACTTTTGAGCGGTGTCTTGATGGCCGGTGAACATGTAATCTGCAAGATGATCCATCGCAACACGGACTTCGCCGATGGGCTTTGTTTCATTTTGCCAAAGGTGCGCGAGGTATCCAGGGGGGCTATCCGCAGCCGTATTGGTGCTAACGCCAGCAATTCTGGCGGCGATAGTCGTATATGCCTGTGCACATGTCATGACCGTTGACGATCCATCGGACCCCGTGACGGTGGTGAAAAAAGCCGGAAACGGGACATTCGCATCAGTGAGCAGGTCCTCCGACCTATAGAAACCTGTCTCATTCATGTAGCCGGAACTAATCGCCTGCAAAACGCAGTCATCATAATACTGCGCAACCGACATTGTTAGCTCGTATTCCTTGAAGGCCTGCCCGCTTAACACCTCGCCCAGGGCAGCCGCTTCCATGAAAAAGTCGAATTCCTGCATAGATGTGGCGTCGGGTGGCATCATATGGCTTTCCACCAGATCGACAAAGATTGCCTCAATGGTGCTGACGAGGTGCAGGGGAACGCCCAAGGCCGCGGGCACATTCGACACTGTGTAGGCATCGTGATTCCACTGGTCCTCAAGGTGAAGATCCACCGTCTGGACAAAAAAAGCGCTGTACAGGAGCAATGGCACCAGGATGGCCTTTGTGTACCGGACAGGATTGAGCCCCCCCATGGACATGAAGGCCCACGCCAGCAAAATGGAAGACGCCAAAAAGATCATCCCCGAGAAATCACCAGACCCGAAATAACTCATCAGGCCATTAAGGAGGGTGTACAGGGGATATGAATCGTTGAAACAATATATCGTCAGGTCCATCGTGAACTCTCCCGGGATTAGGCGGCTTTATTTTTCCCGTACGCAAGGGCCTTCTCTGGATCATCAAGAACAGCTTGAATTGCCCCACGCGGAGACATGCCCTGCTTGTGCAAGTCGAACGCCCACATACACATGTAAATGACATCCATCGTGCGGGAGATTGAAACCTTGTTCTCGCCCACAATGCCGTCGTAAATGGCTTCGTAGATCGCAACCTGATCCGGGTCTGTCGTATAAGCCACCAGCTCTTGGGGCGTCGGCACGAAACGGACCACGCCAAAGCTCCTCGAGGTGACGATCATGATCTCAGAGTAGCTGCCTTTCACTGTCCGGACGGTTTCAGCAAATTTCAGTTGAGCTTCACTGAGACTGATCAGGTTATCATCCACCGCCTGTTTCAACTCGGCCTTGTCGGGCTGGAGAAGGAAGGTGAATTCAGAGTTAGACTTGATCGCCATGCCTACATCCTTATTTCCCTCCCGATGAAAGTCATTGAGACTTTGGGTGATGGTGATGATCGAGCCGTTGTATTTTCGAAAACGACGGTAGGCGGTTTCGATGAAGGCACCGGTGTTCGCACCCCGGAACAAATCCCATGCTTCGTCGATGACAAAGAATTTGGGGATAGTTCGATCACCGAAGTACATGGTCCGTTCCACGATAGCGATGAGCATCAAGAGGATGACCTCTCGAAGGTCAGGCATGCCGTTCAATTGCTCCAGCTCGAGCACAACGAACTTCTTGTTGAACTCGATGTTCATCTTCCCCTGGAACCATTTCCCGTACTCACCGGCATGGCAGAAGATCCTCAAACGCTCGGCAAGCTGACCGTAGGCATGATACTGCTTGTCGGCCTGGTCACAATCCGCCTGCATTCGATCTAGGATCTCCACGAACCGATCAACAACCATATACTCACCGGGCTGAAGGGCGGCGTAAGCCTCGTTGATCACGTTGGCCAAGATTCTCTGATCCGTATCGGAAATTTTCTCCGTGGCGTTGGCCATCTGCGCGAGAAGCCTGGTGCACATGGTCAGCAAAGACGTCTTTTCATCAACGTCTACCTTACCCTCCTCCCGGAACATCTCAGAGGAGATCATGGAGAACACGTTGGCCGACAGTTGGTTCTTTCTCTCAAACTCGATGTACTGACCATCCATGAGAGAATTGAGCTTTTTATAGGACTTACCGACGTCGATAATGAACGTCATGCCGTTTAGGGAAGCGTTGTCGGTGATCAGTTTGTTGAGGAAAAAGCTCTTACCAGAACCGGAGGACGCTGCGACGCGAGCGTTATAGTTGGTGTCAGAATTACGTAGGCAAAGCCCACAGATTTGAGCACGACGAGTCAGGAATAAATGCGATGGCCTCCCAGTGCCGCGCCAATCCCCTTGCAGGGGCGCGAGGATCGCAAACGAATTTGCAGGGGCCGTACTCATACGGCCGAAGCGGTTGTCCAGGGCGTCACGGTTCAGGCCAAACGGCAAGGAAGCCAGGAAGAACGGAAGAGGCGCGCCCCACTCTCGCTGGAGCCGATAGCCCTCGTTTTCCCAGATGGTGATGGCCATGGACATACTGCGATCAAGCCGTTTTTTGTTGCGGTCATAGATCACAAGGGTTTGATATCCGCGCAGGAACTTTTTCCCATCTTCCAACATGCTGGCAGCGCGAGCGAACTCCTGGTTCTTGCGACTCAGTTTCTGAGCGATGGCTTTTGCGGCAGCCTGCTGCCAACCAGTTACCTCGGACTTGGTGTAGATCTCGCCTTCGACAGGGTTCACATCAATATTGAGCGTGAGCAGGAACGGACTGGCAATTTGCCGCAGATTGCCGCCCATGATGTCACCGATCAAGCTATTGACCCGGTACGAATTAAGCTTCTGGGGCATCACCTGGGGGGTAAGGACTTCAAAGTGCGTGTCATCGAGCTTGAGATTTTTCCAGTACGCACGGCTCCGCGTATCCGCGGCGACCACCTGATGCCGAATCTCGCGGCCTTCGTCGTACATGTTGCGAGACAAAAACTCATGATTCGGATTCAGGACCTGCCAGAGGAATTGGATCAAGATATCCGGACCCACCTCGCGCGCGATAATTCCATTGGTCTTGAAGCCGCCAACCAGAGTGTCTCTAAGGCCCTGGAGCTTGTCCACGACCTTTGAACGGTCCTTACCCACCTCCTCAAGCCCGATAGGACACTTACACGCCACAAAGACCCTGAAATTGCGGAAAGGAGTCGGAGCGTCCTCCGACAGGCCATGTTCCCGATGCTTCCGATAAAAGTCAGCCGTTCCCTTTGCCCACCCCGAGAGAAATTGCTCCCGCTTCGTTTGCTGGATCAGTGCTGCCTTTCGAAGTGCCTCGAAATGGTTGATCATAGGCTCCATGTTGGGGTCGGCGTAAATCATGATCTGAACGATCGAATCCTTCGGCCAGGACTGCTCGAGCGCGCTCGTCAGCGTATTGATGATATTCTCGTTGACGAACATCACAGGCGGAAGCTCCAGCAAGAATCCAACCGAGTTGTCGTCGTTGAAGTAGACGCGCCGACCATCATCATAGCTTCGGTAGTTCAAATAATCCGAGAGACGGTCATAATCGGTCCGGAGCTCTTGCGGCACCAAAGCAGCGGCCAGCTTCTTTCTTGTCTTGGCCGCGAAATTCATGGGATTCAATGTCAACATCATAATTTCCTCTTTGCTACATGCCGCGGTAAGCCGCCAGGAGCCCCTGGTCCCGGACCTTCGCCTGGTAGTATTGCTTCATCTTCTCGAATTCCAACTGATCTTTGAGGACAGACTTCATATTCTTGTGCATTTCCCAAGCCTGCTCGCCAATTTTACGCCTAAACTCTGCCATCCTTTGCTTCATCGAATTGTAAGCAGTTTTAAGGCTCTCTTCGCCCTGCATATTGCCCTGACGGGTGGCCACCATCTGCAGATAGTATTTATCCAAAAGCCCCTCAGCCTTCGAAACGTACACGGTCAGAAGGTATTGCGCGTTTCCAATCGCAGTCAGTTTGGCCAGGGCCGTTTCTTCACCTTCGGTAACAGCCTTGCCCCAACCTCTTGAGCGATATCCAAAGGCATTGATAATTTGGTACACAGGAAGGGCAGACTGCTGAATCATTTCAATTGATGTAGACGACAAAGATGATGTGGGGTCATACGACATAGCGTACACAATTTCATGAATAGCCTTTTTAGACCGATCAATGACGTTAAGCACATAATACGGGCTGCCTTCAACCAATTGAAATGACGTACAAGCGCTACACGTTTTAGATCCTGGGTCATATGTACGCACACTAACAGCAGCAACAGGCTTTTTTTCCGTTGCAGGAGGGGTTTGATGGTTTTCTGTAATGTCAGTGCTAGGCACAGTAGGCGTAGGTTCATCGTTCGTTTCTGTCGTTTCTGATACAGCGATCTCACCTAACATACTCATAAGAACGAGTTCTGCTGTCATGTTTTGGCAATGCTCAATGGGTTCGGCGATAGCGGTGGTGTTATCCCCTCCTCCTGGCTTGGTGCTGGGTTTAAAAATGATGTCGCCAAAAAGCCCTCGCGCAAGATCTGTGAAGGCCACGCCAAGAGCGTCTGGCTTACCCTTCTCGCCTTCAAGAACCATCTCCCAGAGGGAACCATCGAGAATGACTTGCGCTCTGCATTTATTGAAGTTGTCGGGGTCCGAATGCTTGTCGAACCCGCCACAGAACTCCCATTCCAAGGCCTTATTCATCGTGCCCGAGAGATCATTCAAAGACCCCGTGATCAGCATGAGCTTTTCGTCCATCCAAGTGGGAGACGAGTTCGTCCCCTGCTCAAATTGAAAACCGGTCATCTCGGCGATTGAGTCACCACCAAAGTTGACCAAGGACTGGGCCGCGCCGCATTCGTCAAGCGCAGCATTATTAAGAGCATTGGCCATAGCCTGCAGGGAGTCCTTGACGTTTTTGCACTGCGAACAGAGCGAACTCAACGCCAGGTCGAACGCGTATGCTGGGGCAGCCGCCATGATGTTCTGGAAGGCTTGAACCAAATACTCAGGATTGAGGAAGCTGAACCCTCCCCAGAATGTGTCAATGCCGCCGCATCCCGCGGAAATCCGCGGAGGCTGGACATTAAACAAAGGCTCCTTGTTGGCGTTGACCCGATAGGAAAGGCCACCTCCCACAAAATACCCTCTCTTTTGACCTTCCCAGGCAGAAGGTTCATTTATGTGAACATCTTCTGAAAAGTCATCAAACCAACTGGCCTGCGCCGGAGCCACCAGGCTTAGGCACAACACCATCACCATGGAGATCGAAACGAATTTTCTCACCATCACCCCCTCCTACTCGCCGCTCGGCGGCTGAGGAATCAGGCTTTCGAGCCTGTTGCGCATCAGGGTTTCCATGTTTTTGGTCAGGTCGATTTCAAACAGCGCGGCCAACTTCTGGGTCATATCGGTTTTGGTGCCGAAAAGGGCCCCTGATACAAATACGGGGCGTCCTTCGGCTTGATAACGGACCTCTTCTTGGAGTTCCGCGATAAATTTCTCGAGATCGTCCTTGCCCACGGGTTCGCCGGTCCTCATGGTTTCTTCCATGATCATGGCCAGCTTCGCGTCCGAAAGGGCTTTGAAGTCGACCGTCAGGATGTCAGAAGGCCTCAGGTAGAAGTGGTGGTAGGCCGCGATGCAACTGCAGCAAACGACAATGGCGATCACCCCGGAAAGCAGAGCGTTTTTGAGAGACATTGGAGTACTCCTAGTAAGAAATATTGAACGTTCACATATAGGACGGGGGATGACGGGGATTTCAATTTTCTCGACAAAAAAAGTGCCCCCCAGATATTTCTGAGGAGCACCCTTTTGCAGGCTAGGAATTGTTCTACATCAGATCTTGCCCGTGGGATTCCCGAGAGTTTTCTTCCCACTGTGCCAAAGCGCTGGTCCATTCGGCCTGGCCGCCTTCCGGGATAACCTTCGGAACGTCATTCAGCATTCTGAAGAAGTCGACCTCGGGCCTGTCTCCGCGATCCAAGAGCGGGAAACGGACTTTCCTGGGTGGTAAACCATTCTGTGAGATAATGGCGTGTCCTTTAGGGAGCGTCTTCAGAATATCCGGCGCCAGCAATGGAACGGCCTCCTGGTCCAGGCGAACCGAATGAGAGGATTTATAGACCTCTGTAGCTCCACCAAGATTGGCGTTAACCCCTCTTGTATGAACCCACTTTGGAATCTTGACCTCTCCGAATAGAGAACTGATTTCCTCTGCCATATTTTTATTGGGAACACGCATGATGATCTTGTTCGTCACGTTGGTCCAAATCTGATCGAGGCGGTCACGGTCCAGAACAGCTGAGATGTCCGCCGCGGTCTGCGTGGTAAGAGTCACATGCACGCCCGCGGCTCGCGCTTTGTTCAAAATGTCGATGTATCCCTCAAAGATAACACTGTTGAATTCATCGACCACAAGATGCAAATCAGGAATTTCACCAAGCTCCCGGCTATATTTCATACCGACATGGCAGATCAAATCTTGCACAAACAGCTTGCCAACATTCGATGCGGCAAAGGAATCAATCATGGAAGACAGGCTCAGGTAGACGACTTTCCGTTTGTCGATGATCGACTCCCAAGTCAGGTCGGCCTTCTTAGGGCTGAGTAACGCCCCCAATTCGCCGTCCGTCAGGGACGTCAGAACAGGAAGCAGAGACGTGGTCATCTTGTCGAAATGCTTCTTGTCCGATTCCACCTTCTTGTGCAGGTCCTGCAGCGTGTCTTCGAGAAGAATGCGCTCATCATCAGTGACTTCCTCACCCACCAGATAGTTGTTGGCAGCCCGCTCCAGGGCGTCCATATCTCTAGCCACATACTGTTTTAGGTTCTTGAGGTTGACGGGGATGCCCACGATGTCCATGACCTTCAGTTCGATTGTCATCACCTCATGACAGAAGGCGATGAACGGCGCAGAGTTGCCCGTGTTGGGCATGATGCTAGCGATACGGCCAGCTGCGTCGCCAGGGTTGAGGAAATTGGCGATCAAGTCGATGGAGCTGGATTGCTGGGGATGCGCCAGAGAGATAAAATGGAAATCACCCCTACGGCCACAATCAGTACAAGCCTGATAGATGCAATTTAGGAGGCCGCTATCTCCTTTCGGGTCTACGATGACAATACAATTTCCTTGATCTAAAAGCTGCCCACAATAGAGCTCCATGAGGCGGGTTTTACCGATACCAGTCAATCCAGCAATGAACGTGTGCTCAGCGAACTGAAGATGCATGTCTTCTTCTTCTTTGGCGCCGAGGTTATGAATGAAAGGCGCACCACCCCCCTGCGTAACCTCGTTGAAGTATTTTTCCCTGTCTGGGATCGACTTTATCTGCTCGAAGAGTTGGGCATGCTTTGCCTTCCAAAGAAACCCCCTTCCGAAATACAGGTAAGGGTCCTTGCCATCCTTGATCAATTTCTTGGAAACGCGTCTGAGGCGATCCCGAATTTCCTGCATCGTTGTCTTGAAATATTCGCTGTTTCCCAAGCCTTTCAGGTCCTGAGATCGCCCTATGCCCTGGCCTACGCGGTATCCACCCCAGGCCACGAACGCAAAACCGGCCGCCAGCGCATAATTGCCAGGCATGTTGTAGGATTGCATAATCAGGTACACCGCCACGCCAAGCGCCATTTCAAGGCAGCCATAAACGTAGAGATGCTGATGTTCCAGCGAGTATTGGTGAATATTGTAATCGCTCAACGCTATTCCTCCTCCTGCAACTGCAAAACATATTGCGCTTCGCCCTGAAAGCGAACTGATCCGGCCACTTCTTCAGCCAAAAGCAGCCATTTACCCCCTGGAATACAGCAATTTTCGTCGCTCTCTTCATCGCCGTCTGCGACAGGAGGTGTAAGAACCGGACCCTCAAAACGCGCGAGGGATACTCCGGGCTTTGATTCCATACCAACACCCGCGGAAAGCAACGTGGCCAATCCCATTTGTCTTTGAGCGGATAACTCGGCGCCCTTGGCCTGGGCCCGGAGGTCGAAGACACCGTCAACGATCTCCGGAAATTTGGCGTAACATTTCATCTCATAATCAAAGACAAGGTATGCCAAGCCGTCCGCCATGGAACCGAACCTGTTCAGGTATTGCCGGACCAGCTGCCCCAGCTCATCTGCAGTGAATACTTCTCCGGTTCCAGGATGCGACAGAGAGGCGTCGTCATCTTCCATGTCAGACTCCATGGAAATCTCGCTGTCAGCCGGCAGCGGAGGATCATCCGTGTCGAACGACAAGGGCTGAGATTGTTCGGCGAGCAAGTGAGGGACTTCTTCGACTGCCTTCTCAAGGCCCAAATCGTAGCAACCCTTTCCTGTAGGTTCACACGGCCTCTTAGAAGCTGCTTGAGCATCTTCGGAACCCGTGCCCCCCCCCTCCTCCTTCGGAGCACCACACGCAGGCACAGAGGACTCTCCCACGGAGGAGTGAGCCTGAGGATCTGTCGCGGCCAAATCTTCCCCAGCTTCTCTCTCTGAATCCTCCCCTTTGCTTTCCTCAGAATCAGATTCGTCGGGGATGATACACTCAGGCGCCAGAGGGAGCCCCACAAAGGTCAGAATGGACTCCTTTGTGGTAGGCACTTCCACCCGTAACTCAGCGAGCCTCTTGAGATCGTCGTCGGTCAATCCAAGCTGGTCCTTCATGAAGGACACAGGGAGGAAGGACGTGGACATTTTTTTCGATTTCAGAGTCCCGTCCGGCTGGAGATATTGGACTTTCAACTGCTCCGAGTTGACATCGCGGCCTTGGGCGCTTTTTTTGCTGAGGTAGCCCTTATTTGACAAGAAGAGTGCAATCGAGGTGCTAGCCCTAAACCCCTCAGCCTCCTTGCTCACCAGGCTGAAAAACTTCTTGAAATCTACTGCGACCCATTCGGTACCAAACCGGAACAGGGATTCACCCACCTTTGTCTTTCGCTCGTCACGACAAAACTCTCGAATATCAGCATACAGACGGTTGAGAACATCCTCTCCTGCGGGTCCGGAGAGGTAGTCCTGAACATCCTCTTGATCCATTGCCTTCTCGGACTCCTGCATGAAGTCGTCTATAAACCTGAGGAACATCTCCTGTGGCATACTCCGGACAAAAGCCTTGGGCACCAGCTCAAGCATGAGCAACAGGTTGTAGCGATATGACATCCTCGGAGGTGGCACCCAATCCTCACGGATGGAACCTCCCTGTTCGTCCATATGAGTTGAAAACAGGGACTTGAAATTCAAGACCCCACCCCTGAGAGGCTCATACTCAACCCGCTCAAACGGAGATTCGTACCAGAGCTTGTACGCGAAGATTTTGTGCGCGTCGTGGAAGAGGGAGACACAGAACTTAGCCACGACCGAGAGGCCATGGAATTTGTGCATGCCCTCGATGTCGACACCGTTCTGGGTGAACATGCGCTTCACGGAGGCCTTTTCAGCGGAAGCGCAGGCAGTGTTCAAGGAATGGATCAAATGGCCCCAGGGCTCGCTGTGGTGATGCTTGGCGGAGCTGGGCATGTCCCAGAAGTAGCCAATGAAGTCCCTGAGAATAACTTCCACAAGTTGTTTGAGGTCCTTCCTGTTCGAAAGACCCTTCAAGCCACACACAAAGGAGTAATGCCCTTGAATCACGCCAAAGGCATCGTCTATCAACCCTCTTTTGTGATTTAGAAATTCCTTGTTATCCGGCTTCGCCGCATGGTTCAGGATTGGGAAAAGCTCAGGACTGAGCACCAAATCCCTGAAATGTGTTCGTGCGGTGCTTTTAACCTGCACTACTCCATAGGCATGTGAAGCATCGGGCTTGAACTCCACCTCTTGCTGTTGACCTTCACGGCAGGGGCCAGCTAAATTATATCTTGTGAGCAACGCGGCGATATTCTTTATTAAGCGCATTATCTGCAACCCTCTTTAGCTCTCGTGATGCTCGCTTTAAGTCGCTTGTATAGCGACCAAATTCCGTTAAAACGTCTTGTATTACGTCAATCTTCAAAAGATTTTGAGCGCCAAGATACAGTATTGTAACGAATACCGAATCCGCTTGTCGTATAATCGGAACGATTTGCTGCCCTATGCTTGTCTGAGCAGAGAACCTTCTTTCCAAGGCAGTGTCGCGCTTTATGATCCGTATATCCTCTCTTTGATTTCGGGCCTGCTTTGCCTCAGAAAATTGTCCCCCAATGCCATCAAGAAACATTCGGAATTCCTCTAAGAGTTCATATAGCGAAATGTATAGATCTTGATATCCTTGGCGAGAAATCTTTCTATTAGCTACCGCTCGGAATAGCCGCCGATAATCCTTTTCGAGACGCCACCCAAGATACAAAAGCTCGTGGCCTTGGTCTGTGGAAATCCACAACAGCTTAATTGTTTTCGATCTACCCATACGACCTCCCTACATACGCCTCATGCCGGCCATCATCCGCGAAACTGCAGCGACACCAGCACTTTCCTTAGCGCCCCGAGGTAAGGAGACTTCAGGGCGCTGCACTTGCGCTTGCCCCTCCCCATCTCTTTTAGCTAAGGCCAGGGAGATCAACTCGGCGTAATCCGGTTCCTCTCGAAGAGACGCATGAGATGTTTCAAGCTCGTGGAAGGTCTGGCACAGCTGGTCCACGCTCAGATGGCCTTCCAGATAGCCCATCAAGTCGCTCTTGATCGTGGTCAGCCGCAAACGCCAAAGCCGCTCTTGCTTTAACGCCCCGCCGTTACCCTGCTTTCCCTTGGCGGGTGACGCGGCCTTTTTCTTGCTGGCCGCAGGAGTCGGCGGGGAGACAGGGGCAGGCTTTTGCGGAGCCTCTTGCTCACCACCCAGGCGCGCCATCTTCTCCTGCTTTCTGAGGATCGGCTTCAGATATTCAGCTTTGATTTGCTTCGCGGCCTGGACAAAAAGCTGGACAAACTTCCCTTTCACATCCGGGTCATGGACGAAATTACGCATCAAGCCGAACAGATTCCTTTCAAGCTCTTTTTTGGTGTCAAAGAACATGTAGATACGAATCGCGACCTTACCCTTCGATGATATCCGTCCACCCACCGAGGACGGGACATGCTCATGGACAAGGTATTCGTAGAGAGGGATATAGGTTGCCCTGACGCACTCAACCCGGTCCGAACGATGCAAGGCCCCGAATATCTTTTCAGCTTCTCCGCCCCGCGGGACCATGAGCGTCGGCCGCACAACATTTCGACTCACAAATTCTCTCCTTGGACAGGTTCCAACCTAGATGACCCGGAGAAGACCTCAAGCCTTCCCCGGGGTACAAGACTAGACGCCTTGCTGCATGCAGCGCATGAATCCGTTCGCGTTTCCAAAGACGGGATCATTGACGATTTCACAGGGAATCCCTGCCATCCTCAAGGAGCCGTCGCCCTCTTCTGCAGATTGCTGCTTCAGGAAGGGCTCAAGCAGCACCGCGCCGCCACCGCCAATGACGAGCCTCTCAAGGAAATCGAATTGGTTCCGCCAATATCCCTGGAGGTAATTCTTGATCTCGGCCACATGCTCCCGAAGGAAAGCGTCGCGCTCCTCCACGAAAGAGACCCATTTACCCTTAAACTTAAAGCCCCCTTGCTCCAGCACCTTCTTGATTTCGTGATCGCTCACAGCCATTTTGCCGCATTTGGAGGAACAGCTCTTCCGCAGCTGCTCATAGATCCGGTGCACGCCCAAATCCTGTGAGTGGCACTTGTCGTGGACCACACTCCCCCCACGGGTCAAAACCACGTCCAACGTGTAGAAGCCGATGTCGAGGAAGCCGGCATCATTCAACTCCTCCGGATCGTCCACGTTGCCGATCATCGCGAAGCCCTGGGGAAACACCTTCACATCTTCGACCTTCACGACGAAGGGGGTGCCGTCGACTTCGAATGAGAACTCCTTTCTCGACTGCAGAGCGGCGATCTTTTCATCACGGTACTGCTGAAAAGGAAGCCCCACCCCGAGACACTCCACGACCATATCCACGACCTCGCCACCCGCGGGAGAGCCGCCCAAGAGAAATACCTCATAGAAGGCCCGGGCCATGAGCGCCTCCCACTCCTCGCTGCCATGCAACTCTTCATCAGTCTTGAGATCGTGGTCGAGGTTGGCGTTTCCGGTGATAAAGGTCTTGGAGCCAATCTTGATGTGCTTTTGCGACCCAATTTGGGCAATCCCTCTATCCACGAAGGGGGCAACATGAGACGAGAAGAGAACGCTCTCTCCCTTGTCGGTGATTACCTTCACGGCCGAATAGCCGACATCAATTGCAAGCATTGTCACTGTATGCCTCCGGTCTAATTACAAATTGACGTTTTGTTGAAAGAACACCCTTCACTTTCAGGGTCTTCGAAGAGAGCCTTGAAGGTTGTCGATGAATCGGCCTGAGCGACAATCACCTTCCCACCCATCACGAGGGGGACCTGGTTCACCCCCATCCTGGCCAAGGCCACCTTGTTGATCATCAGGCTGGATTTGAAGCGCACCTGCTGCAGCCATCCGGCGCGATCATCGGCGGCCGTCTCCTTACAGCTCATAAATGCGGTGAGGAAGTCTTCTCCTGCCTCGAGGTCACAGTTCAATTTACAGAGATAGCGCTGGTCCTCGCCTGCCTTTGCCACGGGATAGAACGCGGCTTGGTCAAGCTGACGGCTCCTGGCCAACTCGTTGATAACCTCAACGCATGAAGGACACGATGGCGAAAAGAAGACCTTCAGCTTCGCATCCGAGGCCCCATAAATAGGAATAGGCTGAATGGCGTCCTTTGCGAGTGCGCTCACGTTGACGGCCACCAGCAAAACGAAAACGCTGGCCACTATCCTGGGCCAGCCGGCTATGCGCCACTCATGGCTGGCGAAGAAGACAAGGAAGATCAGAGAGGCCACGGTCAAGCAACTCGCGCATGGCATGAGAGCTGCTTGCCATAGCAGGAAGGGAACATCGGCACACACAGCCAGGAGCGCGGCCTTTTGAAGGATCTCCTTGCGCTGGATCATTTTCAGCTGTGTTATTGAAAGAACCATCAGACCCGCAAATAACCCAACCCCCCACAGGTGCAAAGGCAGCCCGAGGAGCGTCACGTCCGAATAGACATGACACCCCTCAGACGCACACAAAGCGCTTGGGCCAGATATCAAGGCCCAAGCGCAGAGGAGGAACCCGGCTAGTGAAAAACCGAATGCCCACATGGCATCCTCCTACTTCGTCGCCATGCGCTTCGGAGTAGAAAGCGCCTGGCTGACGGCCGCAGGATTGAAGCCGGCCGCCTGACCATCAATGATGATCGTCGGAGTGCCCGAGAACTTCATTGCCCGATACTGATCAGAAGCCTCTTTGTATTTTGCTTCGTACTTCCCCTTCAGGAAGTAATAGAAGGCCTCATTGTTACCCGTCACCAGTTTGGGGAACTTGGTCGCGAACTGGTCGATGACAAAGCGCTGAGCCTTCTCTTCTACAAGACCTTTCCCGGGGGTTTTCAAGTCGCCGTAGGCAAAATCGTAGACTTCCTGAGGGTGGATCTTCGACTCAATGGCGTAATCCATCACCCACACCGCGGCATCGGCACCGGGATGGATCGGCAAGGCCCAATGCGCGATCTTGAGGGTTTTGATGTTGTTCATCTGGCTGTCGAAGAAGGGCTTTGCTTTCCTACAGGCCGGGCAGAAGGGGTCGGTGACAACGATCACTTCATGGGTTCCGGTGCCGGTCTTCATGACCGGAGCGAGATCCTCAGGAAACTCAATCTTCGTGAACTCTGGAATGGCAGAAAGAACCATCTCCTTGCCGGTGGCAATGGAGGACACATAGGGGAACTTCATGGTGCCGGTGGGGTCCACGATGAACTTGAGCTCATCCTTGTTTTCAGGCCCTTTTCCGTCTTCGCGCGTCAATTCGAGCTTCACCGCAAAAAAAGTCATGCCGTTAATCTGAACCGGAAGGGATTCCTTAATAGATATCCCTTCCGGCCCAAAGTCGATGGAATGCCCTTTCGCAGTAAACATCTGGCGAACGAAGGCACTGACATTCTCTTTCAGATTCGTGGTGTCGAGCTGAACCTCAATCCCTTCCGTCTTCACCTGGGGAGCAACAGCCCACCCCTGGCTTGCAACCATCACCAACAGGGCAACAACGCCCGGAATCACAAATCGTTTCATGGCTAGAATGCCTCCTTTTTCAGTCTCACCCCTTAGGCGGCTGGCTTGGGGCATTTCAAAAAACAGCCTCAGATTCTGAGAAAAATAATCTTCAATGTTTTTTGGCTGTTAGCCTGGGAAGACGGAGGAAAAATCAAAAACTAGGAGAATAGGAGAGTAGGACCGCAGGAAAATAGGAATGTAGGAAAATAGGAGAGTAGGAAGATAGGAGAGTAGGAAGATAGGAGAGTAGGAAGCTTTCTATCCTCCTTTTTTTTGGGTATTGTTTTTCAGCTATATCAGCGTATTGTATCCTCGACTCGTCCTCACTATTGAGAGGTTTACCGCAACAAAGAGAAGGATGGCTCAAAGTCGATATCTGGCGCATTCCTGCGCCAAGGTTCTGGGGTAGGACCACCTCAGATTCCAGGTTCTATAGTTCTGGATACCGAATTTTTTTAGGCAGGCCCCCGCCTGCCTCCCGCTTTCAGCGCCACCCCCACTTTCAGAACACACCCCCGGGGATTTACCCCCCCCATCGGAAATCACCCCCCGCTTTCAGCGCCACCCCCACTTTCAGATCCCCCCCCTTTCCGAGCCACACATCCACTTCCATCATCCCCCCATCCACCTCCCTTTTCAGGCCTCGCCCTGGGTATCAGAAACACTTAGCCACCCGACCACCCGAAAAAAAAGCCAAACCTTCATAAAGGTAGGGACTCCCTAGATTTTAAAACCGAGATTGCTTATTCTTCCATATTGCTTTAATCCGAATGCGAACTACTTACCGGAATATATTCACAATTATGCCCAAGAAGCATCAGAAACAGCTCTTAAATCACTCATCCACGAAGATGCCCCCCTATGTGGCTTCCATTCAGGATTTAAAAATCGGGATGTATGTGAGGATCGCACCTAGCGATTGGATCAAACACCCCTTCCTCCGTAACTCTGTCCTCATCACTAACGAGGCTCAGATTCGGATTATGGAATCTTCGGAAATCCAAACTGTCACCGTCATTCCCGAGAAAAGTCAGATAGAGCCCCAACCCACACCTCCTGAATCAGATGTAACGTCGGAGATCAGGATTGAAGTCACGGACGAAGAGGACCTTTGGGACAGTAAAAATAAAAAAAGTGACACTCACCGCCGTAGACGAGATCGCCTACGCCGATTCGCAGCCCACTACCAACGGCTATCCGAGCAACTCCGAACCTTTCAGGAGAAGATCCTACAGGGTGAAGACACCTGCCTGGAACTATGCGCTGCAGCCGAAGAGATCATCACCCGACTAGCTTCCGACACGGACGTAGGCATAAGCCTGATTGTCCGAAACACTCCTGACTTCGGAAAGTATTCGCACTCGGTGAACGTGGCCTGTCTTTCCTACATGCTGGGCAACCACCTAAACCTTCCCGAGGATTCGCTGAGATCGCTGATCCTGGGGGCCTTCCTGCATGATGTCGGGAAAATTACGATCAAGAAGAGCATTCTCAACAAACCGAATCGAAATAAGACGGAGGAAAAAGTCTACACAACCCACACCTCCACCGGACACGAACTCCTCTCTACCAAATGCCAAGGCATCCCCGACGATGCCCTGGCTATCGTCCTGCAGCACAATGAGAATTTTGACGGGAGCGGCTTCCCCAAGGGTTTGAAGGGTGATGAAATTTCACCACTCGCTCAAATCGTGGCCATCGCCAACGCCTTCGACAACCGCATCAACAACGTGGTCCAGAGCTTCCGCGTCCCGCCGTTCCGTGCCCTCTCGATGCTCTACGGAATCGAAAATCATCGCTTCAATCTGGAATACCTGGCCACATTCATCCGAGTCCTGGGCATCTACCCTCCTGGTTCGATTCTGCAGCTGTCGGATGGAAGCTTTGCTGTCGTAAACGCACAAGGCTATTCGCCAAAGAATCCACTTCTCGTCGTCTACGACATGGGCGTGCCGCGTGACCAAGCTATCGAACTCTCGCTGGAAGAGCTTGGACTTGATGTTGAGAAGGCGATGGACCCCCTGGATATCCCGCCCCCGATCCGCGAATACCTCCTGCCGTCCAGCGATCTCGTTTTCATGTCGTAGAGCCGCCCCGTTCCCGCACGCCTCCTGCCCCGCTGCTGGCCGTCCGTTTTCCCCACGCACCCTGACCCCGCCCCGCGGCTCCGCTCGCCGCCCTGGGCCGCATCCTCATGCGCGCCCGCGCGTACCTGTCCCGTTACCCCGAGGCCTCGCCTTGGGCCGGGTACCCCTCCCGTCCGCTCGTTCCGTTCACTCCGCTCTCTCTCAACGATCCGCGACCCCACCGCCCGCTTCCGAACGCCCGCAGCTTACGCCATCCCGGCCTCGTTCCGCTTTGGACCGCCAGCTCGTGCCCCCTGTCTGCCCCGTCCGTCCGTTTCGGAAATGCGCTCCGGAAATCCGAAATTGTGCACCCTGGCCCCTGTCCGTCCCGCCCGCGCGCCCTGGCCTCCGTTCGCCGTCCATTTCGGAAATTTTGTCGGAAATCCCGGGAATCGCCCCCTTCCGCACACGAAGCCGATCCGGTACATCCTGGGCATGGGCAACCAACGAACCCAACCCCTCTTCGACCCCCTCCGATTCCTGACCATGGAGCTAGACGCACAGGTTCGGAAGGGCCCCCACGAAGCCGAGGAGCCGATAATCCTCCTTTTTCAACGCGGGACCCCCGCGCACAAGAGAACGCTCGGGAGAATGATCGCCAAGCGCTTCGAACGCCTTCTCCTGATGCAGTTGGCAACCACCCCACCCCGTTCCGTTCAGAAAATGATCGCGCACGGCGACCTGAAGATCAGAAAAGGGCACTTCGTCCTCCCTTGACCCTCCCCCACCTCCATTATTTCCTATTTTTTTATAGGGTTTATTCCATTTGTATGCACCGCCTACATACGATTATTCGTCAGGGAACAACTATCCGCTGACATATAACCTGTGACCGGTGTATAATATGGCGACCCGAAAACCATTCACCACACAGGAGGCTAAATGCCAGACACCATCACCACATTCACGCATTCTAACCTCGATCCTATTCTCAAAGACATTCGCGCGGCGCTCATGACGGTCGGAGAGAAACACGGCCTCAAGTTCCACATAGGTAAAACCACCTACGCCAACAAAAATTTCAAGACTCCCCTCACATGCGTCATCGCTGAAACTGATGAAGCTGGCGACAACCTGAGCGCCACCGAGATTCAGGCCAGAAATGAGTTCCTGACCCTTCTCGACGTGCACGGCATCCCAAAGGCCGCCCTGGAAACCGAGTTCAAACTCAACGGCGATCGCTGCATCATCCGTGGCTTCATCCGCAAGCGTCGGGCGTACCCGGTCCTGTTCAAGAACCTGACCACCGGAGCGCTCAAAAAATGCCCGCTCGAAAACGCAAAAGCGTTCCTCAAGATGAACGACATCATGTAGAACATCACCATCACCACCACCAAGAGGCGGCAGCGAGAGTTGCCGCCTCTTTTTATTCTTATCTATCCATAATTACAGTGATTCATGCTATAATATCGTTGAGGGGAGTGCATTCAGCGCACCTCACAGCATAGGGGAGAGCAGCATGAACACAATCAATATTGCCGGAACTACTTCGATTCAGAATCTGACCGAAAACGCCATAGACACCATCATGAAGGTGTTTGAAGCCGGAAACCCTGCGATCGTCACTTGGTCCGGAGGCAAGGATTCCTCTACCACGACGAATCTGACTCTCAGTGCTGCCGTCCAGGCTCAGGCCCAGGGCTTGGCGCCGAAGATCATCCTCACCCACGCCCACGTCTCTGGCATCGAAAACCCTGAGATGCTGCGCGTGGTCAACGGTCAGATTTCCGAAATCGAAACCTACGCCGACAAGCACGGCCTGGATTTGGAAATCCGAGTTTCTGAGCCCACCCTGAATGACCACTGGGCAGTCAAGACCATCGGCGGTCGTGACCTTCCTGAATTCAGCGGTGTCGGCAAGAATCGAAAATGCACCATGGACATGAAAATCAAGCCGCAACAGCGCATAATGAAAAAGATAGTGAAGGGATTCGAGGACGAAGGCCTGCAGCCTGTGACCATCCTGGGCACCCGTTTTGACGAGTCTACTTCCCGGGCCACCCGGATGAAGGACCGTGGTGAAGTAAGCGATAGCGTTTGGCATGATGCGAACACTGGCGCGGCTAGGCTCTCACCTATCGCAGACTGGTCGACTGCCGACGTTTGGAAGTATCTCCACGCATGCTCCCGCGGTGAAATTGCCTCCTTCAGCACGTTCATCCCAATCATTGAGCTTTACCGCGACGCCTCCGACAACACGCAGATCATCGACGGCGTGGAAGTCTATTCGTGCCGGTTCGGGTGCTGCTTCTGCACCGCGGGCCAGGACAGGTCCATGGCCCAGCTGCTCAAGACCGACCCGGAGAAATACGGCTACATGGAAGGCCTGCACAAGCTGCAGAAGTACATGGTGAACACACAGCACGATCTCGAAAGAAGACAATGGGTGAATTTTCGAATCACGGAAGACGGCTATGCCATGCTCCGGCCCAACACCTACTCGCCGTCCATGCTCGAGGAACTGCTCCGCATGTGTTTGACCCTGGACGTGCTCGAGGCGCGCCATGGTCGTGGCCGTTTCCAACTGATTGACTTCGACGTTCTGGTGGCCATTGATGCGATATGGAGCCTACAGGGGCATCATCCTGCCCACCACGCCCTGCGCGTGTACCGAGAAGTAGTGCACGAGGGGAAACTGATGAGCATCCCCGAAGTGGAGCCCTTTCAAAAGGTCAAGGTTGAAGATCCGAAATTCGTCTATGTGGGTAACGGCTGGAAATCACCCTTCTATCGCTACGCGGGCTTGCGTGACACCTTTACGGAGTACCTTCTGGAAGACTGCCACGGAGCTATGGGCCTACGCACTCTCTCCAACGGCGAAGTTGTGACGGATGTAAATACGGATGTGAATTTCACGGTCGACTACGAGGCCGCGTGCATGCAGATCAGCTTCGAGCTGGACCACCTCATTGAAAAACAGGACAAATACAACAGCCCGCGCACCAGCGCTTTCAATTATTACACCCGTATGGGCATTGTGGCGCTCGCCAAGGGCCCTCACGCAGTGAAAATCAACAACATCCTCAAGCGGACCATGTGGAAGGAGGCCCACGGCCTGGTCGGGCTGGACTGGCGTACAAACCCCGGGCGTCTTCAGGAACTCTTGGATCGCTCCCTTTCCAAGGCCGGCCTGATCGAAACCAGAACCTGGGACCACTTCTTCGACCTGATCGACTCCGCGATGATGGGCGCGCCCGCGCGCGACCTGATGCAGCGAGCACAGAGTCAGAAGCAGATCACACAGCCCAATAAGCCGAGGGAGGTCCAGCTCTCCCTCCTGGCCCTGGCTGCGTAGGGGTTTTCAAACAACTATAAAATCAATATAATAGTCTGAAATAAATTGATTTTTGTAAACAAATATCAAACAGACAAGCGAGGGTATACATGGAAACTTTCATCATCCATTTTAAGCACGGTGGCTCCGCAAGGGTTCAGGGGACGGATCTCGCAGACGCCCTGCGTCGAGCCGGATACAGCGCAGAAGACATCTCCTATTATGAAGAGGTCTGTGAAAACGATACTGACCGTTCCGAAGAAGACGAATCCTTCTCGCCCTGTCCGTAGGCTCAAACCTCCGATCTGCGAATGAAAAACTGATTTGCTCAACCCCGCCAGTTTTGGATATGAGAAACTTTGGAAGGTGACGAAGTGAAAAAAGCACAGACTGCGAAAGAAGCTCTGCAAAACATCGAAAAGATCATATGGCTCACCTCCATAGGCGCGACCACCGAGGAGATGGTCATGCTTGTACATGAGGATGCCATTGAATTTGGACTTCTAGCCGAATGGCAAGAGGCTATCAGAGAGAATGAAGAGAGGGTGCTGCGACAGTGCCCAACCTATGAAAATGGCAAACTTCGCAATGCCTCCAACTGTAAAGAAGCCATTCTAAATATCTCCATTTTGGAACACATGATATGGGCCAGACGAGCCGATATGGAGACAATAGAAGCAGTCTACCGCGATGCTGTTCACTATGGCATTAAGGACAGGTTTTTGGAGATGTCGCAGAGAACACAGGAGGAGGTACAGCAAGTCCTGCATGAACTTATGCCGGACAAGTGCCTTACCCCCAGGACCATACAGTAACAAACGATCAGGAAAAAGCATGAAAATCGAAATCGAGCTTGAAGTGGCCCTGCGTGGCAACTGCCCGGCGTGCGGCAATCTCGTGGACTTCCTCCGCGGCGAAGATGTCTGGCCCGTCAAAAACGTCGTAGATCACAGCGTCAACGGTGCCCCCCTGCAGACCTGGTGCCCGAGTTGCGGTGAGACTATCGAAATCACCATTATCCTGAACGACTAACCCACCTCCTTCGAACCGCCCCCCCCCAACGCCCCGCCCTGCGGGTTTTTTTATTGCTCTTCTCACATCAGTTTCTTTATTCCACCATTCGCTACATGGTATAATTGCGGAAGATACCAATGCGAAAAGAAAGGAGAAATCAAGCATGAAGATGAATTCTGATTCGGTGAGCCACTCTGGGTTAAGGCTGACCATTCCCATGGATGAAATCGAAATCGAAGCTCAGAAACAGATATACGCAACGCTAAAGCTCGATTCTCTCCGGGCCTTGGCCATCATGCCCGACGTACACGCTGGATACGACCTGCCTATCGGCGGCGTAGCACTTTTGAAAGGCCATGTCTGGCCCGGTGCCGTTGGCTATGACATCGGCTGTGGCATGTGCCATGTGACAACCGACTCAACCGTGAATGACATTCCGGACCTGACGGATGTCTACGATCGGATCATGGCTGCCATACCCGTGGGGTTTAATTCCCACAAGGACAAGAGACCGGTGAAGCCCTTCACCAACGCGAGCAGAGACAAGGCTTTGGGCAACACAGTACAAGCCAAGGCCGAACAGCAAATTGGCACATTGGGCGGAGGTAACCACTTTCTGCAGGTGGGCGTGAACTCCAAAGGCAAAATCGGCATCACAATCCATAGTGGATCTCGTCGCTCGGGTTGGGAAATCGGTGACTTCTACATGAAACAGACTAAAGGACCGGTTCCCGTCAGCTCCGAGATCGGCAACGCCTACTGGCAAGACATGAGTTGGGCCGTGGAGTTTGCCCTGGATAACCGACGGCGCATGATGCGATTCTGCCTTGAAGCCCTCAAACTCCCCATGAGTCTCTTGAACGGCATGGTCAACGAGAATCACAACCACGCCGAGATCTACATGGACCCCCAGTATGATCTCTGCATTATTCACAGGAAGGGCGCTACACCTGCAGAAGAAGGCCAGCTGGGTATCATACCCGCCAACATACGCGACGGAGTGTGGATCACCCGAGGTCGCGGGAACAAGGCCTTCCTATGCTCCGCATCACACGGCGCAGGCCGAACTATGAGCCGCCAGGCTGCCAAGAGGGATCTGGACTTTGAAGAGTTTCAGAGCCAGATGGAGGGCATCATGGCTCCGGTCACTGAAGCCCATCTGGACGAAGCACCCAATGCGTATAAGCCCATTGACGCAGTGCTGAAGGCCCAGGATGGAATCCTCGTGGACATCATCGACCACTTCAAGCCCTTGCTGGTTGTGAAAGGATGATAAGAGGAACCCCCTCTTCCAAACCACTCCAAATAGCCCCGCTCTGCGGGGTTTTTTGTTGCCCTTCACACTCGTGAAAATGGTATAATTACCAATCAGTTCCACGAAAAAGAGGAGGACACCACAGCCATGAATTCCCTTTTGCAGTTCCCGCCCAAACCCGAGGCTCTGCCCGAAATCAACGCGGTCCTGTTCTGCGGTGGTGGCGGTGCCGACGTGGGCATTGAGGAAGCTGGCCATCAGGTTCATCTCGCCATCAACCATGATCCCGAAGCGATTCAGATGCACAAGGCCAACTTCCCGGGCTGCCAGCATTTCACCCAGAACGTCTGGCAAGTATCCCCTCGGGATGCCACGCGAGGCCGAAGGGTGAAAATCCTATGGGCATCTCCGGACTGCAAACATTTTTCCAGGGCCAAGGGCGCAGCACTTTTGGACCGGAATATCCGTGATCTGGCCTGGGTTGTCGTGAAATGGGCCGAAGAGGTTCACCCCGAGTATGTCTTCATGGAAAACGTACCTGAGTTCTTGAGTTGGTGTGACCTGATCCAAGCCAAGGACGCAAAGGGTCGCCTCAAGTTCGATAGCAAAGGGAATCCTATTTGGGTCCCCAACAAGGAGCTCATCGACAAGAACGGTCTCGGCAACATCTTCAAGAAATGGCAGCGCAAGCTCCGCAAGGCTGGATACAGATTCGAATACAGGGTCTACCGCGTCTGCGACATGGGCGTGCCCACCACGCGCGAGCGCCTGTTCATGATCGCACGCAAGGGCGGCTTGCCGATTGTCTGGCCCAAGCCGACCCACGGCCCTGCCGAATCCTTGGAGGTCCAGAAGGGAAAATTGAAGCCCTACAAGCCCGCGGCCGACTGTATTGATTGGAACCATCCCACGAAATCAATTTTTGGCAGGAAAAAGAACCTCGCGGAGAACACCCTCAGGCGCATCGCAGCCGGCATTCAGCGGTTCGTGAAGGTCAACCCGTATCTGGTGGCCACGACCGCAGCTAATCAGACCGTACACGGCTCTGCGCCCCACATCATCACGAACACCAGCGGCCACGGTCCCAATTCCATACAGGCCCCGGCCCCGACCGTGACCACGGGCAACCACCACTATCTGAGCACGCCCTTCATGGTGAAATCCAACCACACGGCGCCGTACTACCACTGCTTCCGTGGACAGTCGCTGCAGGACCCACTCCAGACCGTCACACAGGCCCCGGGCTTCTCCCTGTGCGCGCCCAACCTCCAGGCCATGACTGTGATCAAAAACTTCACAGGCGTTGTTGGCCAGGACGCGCGCAAGCCACTCGGGACAGTGACCTCCGTGGATCACAACTCTATCGCCGCGGCCTCCCTCACCCGGGACTTTGGAATGTCCGTGGGCCAATCCCTGCACATCCCGGCCCCGACCGTCATGGCTTCGGGCCAGGGCAAGATCAGGTTGACCGCTGCGAGCATCACCAAAATGCGTAGGGGATGTGTTGGACACAGCGTTGAAGATCCAATTCACACCGTCGCGGCAGAAAGCGAGCACCATGCCCTGACGGCGGCTCACATTTCCAAGATGCGCGGGTCCAATATCGGAAGCAGAGTCAATGACCCGCTCCAGACAGTTTCAGCCGGTGGCAACCACCACGGCCTGGCCCTGGCCCACGCGCTCAAGTTCTACGGCACCAACATCGGGTTCCCCGTAGACAGCCCCATGCACGCCGTCACCACAAAACACCGCCACGGCCTCGTAGAGTCGTTAACCCAAGGCTACCGCGCAGAAGACGTTAAAAAGCTCCTCTGCTGGGCCAGGAGGCCCAAAGAATGGGGCATGGGCGTGAGGGATGAATGGGACCTCCTCCTCACGGACGCCTTTGAAGGCCAGGTTGTTCTGGAAGGCGATGTCTACGTGATCTCAGACATTGGATTTCGGATGCTGCAGCCGCGCGAGCTGGCCCGCGCGCAGGGGTTCAAGGAGGACTTTGTTCTGGACCCGAATTTCAAGGGCAAGCCCCTGAGCAAGCGCGCCCAGGTCAAGATGATCGGCAACAGCGTGCCTCCGGACATGGCGAAGCTGCTCATTCAGGCCAATGTGCCCGCCGAGGAAAACGAAACGACAGTTGCCGCGTAATATTTCGATCCCAAAAAAAGGAGGGAACATCATCCATGCCCAAGACCAATTACAAGCTGCAGCCCACTCCCGGCCCCTGGACCTCCGAGTACCTCAGGGGGCAGGGGCACGTTTACCCCAACCAATACAACCTGACTGGCCCTGGGGACGTACTGATAGGCGCTTTCTTCAAAAAAGGGGATGCCGTCCTAGCCTGTGCCGCGCATAACATACTCGAAGGCCTGGAAGGACTGGTGGACCAACTGGATGAGAATACCATGCGCGTGTTCCGGGAGCATTGCCCTGAATGGACCAAGGACCTTCAGGAAGCGATTGACACTGCCAAAGAAGCGATCAATCAGGCCTACGCATAGCAACCCGTAACATCAGGACAGCAGGGAGCGATTTATCGTTCCCTTTTTTATGTGGTTTATAACTTTCTCATTGCCCCGCCACCTGTGTGACATGGTATAATTACGTTGTCACACAGACACGCAACAGGAGGCAAAAGAGAATATGCTGACGATCATCAGATTCATTCTGAAACTCAACGGGAAAATCAAACCCGTTTATCACTACAAGGTGGCGATGAAGACCAACGACGGCTTGGCCGTCGCGGACATGAGTAGCTCCAAAAAACAGGAAATGGACCTGGAACTCTGGGAAATTATCCAATCCGAGTATGGCGAGATGGTCATGGACCATGCCCAAGTCATTGCCATCACTTACGTCGGCTGCACATGGGAAAGCGTGAAGCCCAAGCAGCTCACCGAGTTGGAGATGATCAGCCCGAAGCATCCCCTCCTTAGAACCATATGGATCAATGTCGCGCTTTTCTACTCATGCCAGGACCTTTTTGCCTCCCCCACGCTCATGAAAGGCACCTTGTACATTTTGTTTTTCTTCTGCTTCGCAATGTCGGAAGTGGAGGACTAGCACATGATCATCTACAACGAAGACGGTCGCCCCTGGCCGACCCAGCACGGGGCAACCCGTGAGGCCATGCTCCGACACGGGGCGACTTTTATGCCTCACTTCGTCATCAAGGTGCCCGGTGGCTATGCCATGGATGGGTTTGGTGTGCCCACATTCTTCGAGCACCTGCCGGAGGACATCCGGGCCATGGCCACGGAGAAGCTGCTGGAAGTGGAGGCCATGTTCATGGAACTCGATAAGAGGCGTGTTGAGACGCGCGGTTTCTGGAATATGGGCCCCCACTACGCGAAGGAAATTCGATCCGTGATGCAGGGGATTAAGACCTGGGCCTATGACTATTTCGAGCGTCTCGCTCGCTTCAAGGCCGGTGACATTCGGGTCAAACAACATGCCCTGGACCGAGCCCTTCAGCTCCTCAAGGACTACGCCTCAACAGACCTCAGCGATCCAAAATTTCACCCCATTGACCTGGACGCTCTACCTGATGGCGAATCCGGAGTTCGACCGAAGGATAGAGGCGGTCGAAAATTCACCCACAAGCAGCAACTCGACGGCGCCACCGTCTGGCTGGAGTGGAACATCTACACGAATGATCCGGCCTACTGGCAGGCTGAATTCAAACAGGTCAGTGCCATTTCCTCTACCGACCCGAACGAGGCCGTAGCGAAGGCAAAAGAAGATTGGGAACGACACGAACGCACGAGGATCTTCCGGACCACAAATGAGTTCACCCGAGAGGAGTTGAAGGCCCTTGGCGGAAAGCCCGCAACAAATCGGCGACTGATTAGGGAACTAGCCCGATTCAGAATGATTCAGGGATGGAGGACGGCAAGAATCAACGCTTTGATCAATGACATTCTCGCATCCCAAACCATCTGGCTGAAGGTCAAAAGTCAGACAGCCACCCCGGCCGCATAAGAAGGAGATCACATGATCATGAAAGCAATATCAATCCGACAGCCTTGGGCCGGGCTCATTATTCTCGGATTCAAGGACATCGAAAACAGAACATGGCCCGCTCCGGGTAGAATTCATGGAACAAACATCCTTATCCATGCCGGCAAACAACCGGACAAGGATGCCCTCCAAGATTTCGCAACAATCAGCGAGGCTGCCTTCAATCTCGCACTTCGCGCCGGAGTTTCCCAAATGGACTTCTATGCACGGACGGATGCGGCCCCCTATGCGTTTAACCGCGGAGGAGTTTTAGGGGTGGCCAAGCTTGAAGGATGCGTCAAGGGCAGCTCATCGCCCTGGGCCTTCCAAGAGCCAAGCACTTGGCACTGGCAATTTTCTACCGCCAAAGGCGTGAAGCCTTTCGGGTGTAAAGGAATGCTCGGGTTCTTCGACGTCGACTACCCCCACCAGATTGAGGAGATAGCATGAAGAAATTCGACATCAGATACGCACGCTCCCTCCTGCACTTGGTCAAAGACCATTCCATAGTCTTCTGGCCGTCCTACGTGCGCGGACATATCCCGCTCGTTGTGGGGAGCACCAAGACAATCTTAAACACGGACATGCCGGACAAGCTCTGTGCGGATTGCCCTTGCGCCGCCCACGGCCATGTTCTCCGAAGGATCGGCCCGCATACGTACGAAAAGCTGTGCCCCATCCCCTTCCTGCGAGATGGGAAAATCGACGCCAAGGAGTTCTTCAGCAACGGAGGGTGCGGCGTGCTCCCGAACGATTATCACAGGGCAAAGAAGATGTTCCTGACCAAGAAGCCCAAACCCAAAACCTTCCAACTCGCAGCCTGAGGAGAACCATGGAAATCATCGAAAATGGAACCCAAAAATTTACGATAAACACCACCGGCGACAGCTCTGCCAAGTATGGAAATTGCGAATCCTGCGGTGAACACTGCACAGAGGTCTTCCACCTTCAGGAATTCTCCAAGTCAGAAGAATTCGAGCACAGGGGCGTCATTTATCCGAGCGGATGGGTGTACGTCGGCCCCAGCGTGTTCGGGCACAAAAACTGCCTCGAGCAGATCATCGAAAAAAGAAAGAAGAATTAAGGGGAGGATCACCATAATGCCTACACTGGCAAAGAAATTCAGCGAACGCATTGAAGATTGGAGCGATGAACGAAAGATCGGAAACGGCGTGATCATCACGGTTCATTGGGGTTGGTCCTTCGAGCATTGCTGCCACGAGGGGGTACGGGGTTTCGACTCTATTTCTGAGGCCCAGCGAGGAGTCCGGGACACTTATCCTTGCAGTTGCGAATCATGCCTGAAGGGTCTGGAGGAATCAGAGGCCGCGAGGAAGGTCGCACCGCAAGAGGTCCTGGACCGCGTTGCTGAATGGCAGGCTGAGCGTCAGTCGGGGGAATGATCCCCCACTTTATTTCAAAACCCGTTTTCAGCCTCCTAAATAGAAAACGCTGAGAACAAGGAGCCCAACTATGAAGCGGAGAATATTATTAGCCATCCTGCTCGTGCTGATTATGACCACCGCCGCCATGGCTGAGAAACCAAAGACCTATTACTTTTATGCGGACAACAAAGAGATGGGAGGCAATAGCTACATCAGAATGATGTGTCTTGGTGATGAAGAAATGGGCATCGTCGTTTCTCTTGGTAACGCTACGACACAGATGTTCTTCTCTGGACATCCGATGACTTGCCGCGAATTGAAGGAGATTCATGAGCGCCACCTGAAGCTCCTAAGAGGGAATTGAGCGTGGCCAACCTCAGAACCCTTCATTTCGTTGTCGGATTCGCATTCTCCCCTGGCCCCGGCGCTACGAAGGAAATCCTTCTCGTAAAGAAAAAGCGCCCTACAGACCAGGCCGGGCTTTTGAACGGAGCTGGCGGCGAAATCGAAGGCAAAGAAACCCCCGAGCAGGCCATGAACCGGGAGGGAAAGGAAGAGACGGCCCTGGATCTCGAATGGGAAGGCTTCTGCACCTTCGGCGGGACCACCGCGGACGGGCACGAATTCATCTGCCACGCCCTGCGCGCCCTGGACGTCCACAACCTCCATGAGGCCCGCGCGCTCACGGATGAGGAGATCGTGATCCTCCCTGTGCCGGAAGTCTTCGACCACCCTCACGTGGAGGACCTCAAGCACCTGGTTCCTATGGCCCTCTCGTAATCTTTTTCGTGCTCAGACTCCTCGCCAGATGGTAAAATAGTGTGCCCGAGATTCTGCCCGGGCACACTTTTTCCGACCGGAGGTTGAATGAATACCAGCTCAGAACTCGACCGGGCCGTGGGCGAACGGGTGACAAGGATCGCTCCAGCCCGGGAGTGGGTCATAGGCATCCCGAATCAGTCCATCATGCTGACCACCTGGGATGGCTTCAACGCCTTCTGTTCCCGAAAGCGGGCCCAAGAAACCCTGGAAGAGAACCGGCTCAATTTTGAGAGAGCATACGGCCGCAAGGATGGACAATGGCACGAAGCCGAAGTCTGGTTGAACGAAACCTACCCGCCCTACTCCTCTGATCTGTCCTGGGCCTGGGAAGTGATCGAGGCACTCGAGGGTGAGGGATGGAATCCGCACATGGCCAGAAACTTCAACACCCACAGTTGGACCGTCACGTTCACAAAGAGAATCGACGGCGAGCTGCGCGAGCGAAAAGGGTTCGGCATGGATTTCAGAAAAGCTGTCTGCAGGGCGGCCCTGGCCGAACCTCTCCCCATCGGAAGCCGACGATGAACATGCGCCAGGCAAAAAGGATCGCGATGGGGATTGAGGGCGCATACATCCTCTGCGGCGCGGCCACAGAGTGCATGGAAGAACTGCTCTCCGGAAAAGATCTGGAGCGCTTCTTCAAGGCCCAAAAGGAGGTTGCTTGCGACCTCATGCGCCGGGCCGGAATCCCTGAAGCACCTATGGATGCAGACGAAGTTGTGAGCCTAGTCCTGGGCAAGACTGTCAGAAACCGCATAGGCGCGATGGCCAGAAAGGCAATCGAAGGAGCGAAGCTTGGAAACCAAGATTGACCAAAAACCGCCTCTCGGGCTCCCCGGCCCCCACCGGCGCGTGATCTTCGAATTCGACCACCCGGCTCCCAACGATGTGGATCGACTGGCCATCCACAACGAATACTCTCAGGTCCGCGTTGTGGTTTTAGACTACCCGGAGGCCTACCGTGACTTCACAAATCCCTACGGCAACGTCATGGCCGAAGGTTTTGTGACTGACGGCCGAGGCTGGCTGGCCAACGAGGGAGAGCGTCAGGTGATGCGGCACCTCATCGACAAGATCCATGAACTCGAGGACGAAAATACCAAGCTGCAGTCGAGAGTGGACCGAGCGTATTCCGAACGCAACTACAGCGTTATCATGGCCGCGCGCATGGCGCTGGCCCTGGGCCTGAAAGCCGGGCGCGGGATCGACGGGAACGAGGAATGGGACATGGAATGGCGCCACGTCGTCTACATCCAATTTCCGGACGGTGCCCAGGCTTCCTGGCACATCTCCCCTGCAGAGGTTCCCCTGCTGGATGGACTCCCGGAATTCGACGGGGAATGGGACGGCACGTTTCTGTCCCGCAGTCCCGACCTGGCCAACATCTGCAAAGGAGAAAAATTGTGGAAGGAAAATTAGGACTTCACGCAGCATGCTCTCAAGTCAAAAATAGAGTTGAACACTCGGCCAATCGACTGAAACTGGCCGACGAAGAACTCAATTTCATCCTTGAGGATGGCACCCCATTGGAGGACCGGATGAAGGCGATTGAAAAGCTACGCAATCACTTCGAAACCGTCATTAGCGACATGAACCTGGCCATAGTGGGCCTGGATTAACGCTATACTCCCCGGGAGGGATACATGATCTTCGCAGACATGATTACTTACGCACAGGATTTTCATTGGACAGTCTGGCTCGCAGTAGCAATTTTCCTCATTTTCACCGAAGTGATCACCCTCACATTCGTATTTGCACTCGTCACAATTGGCGCACTCATCGCCGGAGCAATCGCGTTCATGAACGCCACTGTCACGGTCCAGATCGCACTTATCAGTACCGCAGCCATCCTGAGCCTCGTATTCTTCCGAAAATCAGCGATTAACAGGTTCAAGGGCTTGAAGCGACGAAGTTCTGCACATACCCCTTGAAAATTGACATCGCCCGAAAGCCCTGTCTGCTATGCGAGGCTTGTTATTTTCCGCTCAGCAACTTCCCTCCTAAAGAAAAAACATGGTAAAATAGGGAGCGTTAAATTTTATCCGGAGGAAAACAACATGAAAGATCAAGCCATGACTTGGCAGGACAAGGTTCTCGCTCTCGGACAAGGGCTTTTCGTTCTCGCTCTGATCCCCACCGTCATGTCCACCAGCTGCAAGCCCCCCCTGAGCACATCTATCCCCACGGCCATAATTCTGACCGTCTTCGCGTGGACGTTCTCCACCCTGCGCCTGCCCTGGGCCGCGAACACATCGCTGGCTTCAGCTGTAACTTGGCTCATCATCACTATTCAGCAGATGCCCTAAATGTCACAAGGGGGACTCATGAATCGAAAACAGATCCACCAAGGCGATTATCTTCATTGCCCAAAATGTGGGGAACGTGCTGACCGCTATCCGAATCAGAACCGGTATTCCTGCCGTGATTCTGATTGTGGATGGGAGGGGGAAATACCCCTGGCCATCGGCCCCTGCCCCTTCTGCAAAACCCGGGGTTTTCTGCACAAACATCAGTGGGGCTTTCAGTGCGGCTGTGACTCCTCCAAATGCCAGTCAAATGGCCCTGTGCGTTTGAGCGCGGCCGAGGCCATCATGGCGTGGAATGAGACGGCTTACCTGAAATTCGTACAAGAATGTCAGGCGGCCTTCGGGCGAATCGGCGGCATCTACGACGGCTTCCGCGATGTTCCTGACGGCATTGGCCAGTTGGCCTCTCACGTTCTGGAACTGAGCGAGTACCGCGACAAGACGACGCCCGAGCTGCAGGCCGCCAAGACGATCATTGCCAAGCTCGCGGAGGGTGCGGACAAGGCCGTAAAGGAACTGAACGTGGTCCAGCCTTTCTTTATGATCTGGAAATATTACGGTGACTACATTGAGCAATGCCGGGCCGAAGCTCGCGGGGAAGCCATCCCTGGCATCGGCCCCGAAGAGATCAAAACCGCAACTAGGACAAAAAACTAGACAAAGGATATATAGATGGCAAAAAACAAACGACATGAGATCTGCCTGGTGGTCACTTTCAATAAACCCTGCACGAAGGCCGATGCCGTCAGGACGGCCAAGGATTGCATTCACGGGGACTTCTATCCCAACAGCGAAAAGGATGGCGCGCCGGACAAGATGAAGGTGGTAATCATCAAATCGAAGCCCCGGGAGGATCGATAGTGAACGTTGAACTGAAGATTGAAATTCCTGAATCCGTTGCCGAGCAGCTGGTGGAGATGGGCAGGGGAAGCTATTCGGACGGCCTTGTCTCTCTCGCGACCAGCCACGCCAAGGCTATGAAGGCGCTGGGAATTGCTGAAAATCGTTTCGTCGTCATGTATCGGTCCATCTCCCCTCACGCCAATACCGACACAGGGAACAACTTCGCCGACAAGGACGAAACCGTGATTCTCCTCCGCGCTCTTTTGAAGGAGAAACCCCAGACGGCCAGCATCAAGTCGGTGGAGGCGGTCAATGCCCTGCGCGATCTTCTTTCTGCATCAGAGCCCGACGAAACCGGCGCCGTCTGCACCACGGACCTGGAGGCAGCGCAAATGAGAACACGAGCCCTTCTCTACGAAATCGACAACCCGGCCTAAAGGCCACACATCATGCCCCCGGGACATGGGAAGCCGTCCCGGGGTGCGGCCAAGGCCAGGAAGAGGAGCATAGAAGATGAAAATTCGTTTTGAGATCGACAGCCAAGGCGAGGATGCAGCGGGCATCCGTGGATTCACCGAATCTATCACCCTCGACGTTGAAAGCGGCGATCCGGGAGGAGAGTCGGGGCAGTTTGCGGAATTCATGCGCGAGGCCCTGGCCGACTGGTTCGATGGAGCCACGGTGGAGATCAGGGACACCAGGCAGAGTCAAGAATAACCCCCCTGCGGCCCTGGCCCATCCCAAACGTGGGGGGGGGGTGGCGGGCCCGGGCCGGAGCAGAACACAGGAGCATGAGCATGGACGTTTTGACCCCAAAACAGATGCAGATTTTGAGGACCCTCTATGCGCAGGGTGCTTCCATGTCTCCAACGGGTATGGGCATGGCCTGTGGCCAGCCCTACCGCAAGGCTTCGTCCTGGGCCAGTTCAGGTATCAAGGCCCTGGTCGAGAAGGGGTACGTTCGCAGGGCTCCGGGAAGCACTTATGAACTGACAAAAGCGGGAAAGATGGTCGGTGAAGAGGTTGCAGGCGAATAGACTGAGGCCGAAAAAGAATAACCCCCGGCCCGGCCCAGCGCCGCCCCCTGGACCTGGGGGCCGGGACGAAGCCTGGAGCAGGAAGAGGAGCGCGAATATGGACGAATTGGACATGACCCACGCGCAAAAGATCAAAGAGGCGCGTCGGATTTTCAAGAAGTACGTCAAGAGCCATGAGCCGGACATGGAATATCTGGAACAGGTGGTAGCGCTCCACGAAGAGGATGAAACCTCCCTCGCGCAGCTTATCAGGGAAGAGGTTGAAAATTGGCGCGACGAAGGGGCAGAAATTTAAGGTAACCCCCTAAATTTATTAGGGAGGAAAGTCTGGCAAAAATCAAGAATAACCCCTCCTTGCCCATCGCCCGCCCCCAGCTGGGGCCAGGGCGAAGCCCGGAGCAGGAAGAGGAGTATAGACCATGAGCAACAAACCTTTTGACAGCATCACGGAAAAGATCGGTAAAATGCTGGCCCTGTTCATGTGGATCATGGCCGGGCTGATGTTCTTGAACACGGCGTTAGGGCAGAGGTCACAGCCTGAGAATCAGATAAGTCCGTGGTTTTATGCTGTCTTGTTGATGATGCTCCTGGCGGGCGTGGTCTTTTGGCTCGTCGCTGGTATGAACAAGGGAAAAAAGGCCGAGGAAGCGAAACCAGAATAACCCCCCAGGAAAGGCCCAGCGCCCCCCCAACATGGGGGCCAGGGTGAAGGCCGGAGCAGGGCACAGGAGTATAAGGCATGAGTAAGATCATCGGCATCAACGAAGCCCGCGAGACTGACGGGACGTGCTTTTTCGAGAAGATGATTGCCGAGCACGGCGCTAAAATCGTATCGCGGCGCGATATTGAGGGAGCCCGGACCAGGGGCGCGGGAGCTTCGACGGTCCCGGTTGAGGAGATCGTTTACACTCTGGCGGGGGAAAACCGGTATGCTTACGTTGCATACCTGTTTGATGGGATTGACGCGGCGGGGGAGAAAAGTGTGGTGGCGAGTGAGCCGCTTACGGCGGATGAAATTTTTGCAGCATTGAGTGACCAAGGGGCAGCGGAGGAAGGTGACACGCCTTCGCAGTAGCGTATGCAGCCTTGGCACGGGCGTACAGCTTTGCAAAGCGGGTTTTTGGGCGCGGGATAGGCAGAGCTTAAAAACGTCCCTCTCGGCTTGATTCTGTACGGAATAGACGGCGATCCGGGGCCCATAGTGGATGATATGTAAACTTTGAAGGATTATAACACATCTAGCCGCAGGAGGAACCAAAATGGAAAATTGCAAGGAAAGTTTCAGCATGGGGCAGAGCATTATTGATAACTACAGCCCCGGTGATACAATTTTCCTGAACTTGAGCGCTGCGGAATCCATTGAGGGCGAGTTTGTGAGTTGTACGCCCGACAGGTTCCTTGTCACCTTGAGAGGTGGAGGCAAGGAATACGCCGTGGCTACAAGGAGTATCGTCTACCACTGTAAGCGCGTGGCTCCCAAGGCGGGCTAGCGTGGCGCATAGTATCCCCCCCCCGGCCAGGGCGGAAAGACGCACCCAGGCCGGGGGGGGATTTCGCAGGAACACAGGAAGGAGCTTATGACCATCAATTTTGACGATGCGCTCGATGATCTCGATGTTGGAATAACACTCATCAACTCTGAAAAAGAACTTCTTGAGCTCATGGAATACATCGAGGAGCCGGATATCGTGTGGGAACTGCTCATGGAAGATTCCCGGCAAAAACTCCTGGCCATCATCCCCGATATCAAGACCAAGCCCTATGTGATCCGCGCCAGGGGTTTCAAGCCGCCTGTGATCGAATTCGACAGGGAATTCAAAATCACCATCGGCCCCGCTCCGGCCTCCGCCCAGGACGAGGCTTAAGCGCCCTCTCTTCGGGAGGGGATTTCAAGATACAACATGGAGAATCACGATATGTTTTCGTCAATTTCGGCAGTGCTTCTGTTCCTCGCAAGTATAATTCTCATGGGCATAGATCTGTATAGAGGCGACCATGGCAATCTGGGCATCTATATGCTGTTCATACTCCTCGCCCTGGCAATTCAGGAACTGTCCCTGCAAATTAGCTGTATTAACTCTAATAAGCTGATTGAAGGTAAAATGGTGGGCCTCTGTCAGCGGTCCCCTGGCAAGGGCAAAGGAGGGATCATCGGCTTTGTCCCTGATGCTCAGGCCCAGGCTAAAGACGAGGCCGAGAAGTAAGCGCCCCCGGCCAGCCGGGGGGGATTTCAAGACTGCAAAACAGATTGGAGATTGTGGATATGAACCGATTGAAAATATTTATCTACTCCATGAAATGGCCCTGCTTATGTCTCGCTAGCTTTTTCCTTGGCGCAGGGCTGACACATTGGTTTTACATCGGCCCGATTATGGCCGCGCCAGGAAGTGAATCGACTGCTGATATATTCATGCTCTTGGCCGCGGTATGCTTGGGTATTACCATGTGTATTCAGTTCATAACTTCTTTTTACCCCGAACCCGGCTTGAAAATGGCTAAGAAGTAATGCCCCCTTGGGGGGGGATTTCACGACTATACAGATAGGAGCTTATGACCTTGAGTCCCATTGAAGAAATGTATCTGCAAATGAACGCGGCGATTTTCCCCTTTTGCATCCTGCCTTTATTCCTGAGCGTCATTTATGGCGTGAGGAAGATCAGGCAGCATATTATGAAAATCCAAGGGTTCCCGGTTATCCAAGTCCTGGTTGCGTTTGCTTATCTCTGGGCGCTGCTTGAGGTGCCGGAAGAATCCATGAGATACGTCATTCTTTGCGCTGGCATTGCCTTCGGGCTGTTTCCTGTGCTGTTTCTGGTCACCAAGCCCGAGGCCCAGGACGAGGCCTAGAGGTGCGCCCCCAGCTGGGGGGGATTTCATAATTGCAAAAGATAAATGATGCCCCAGGAGGATGTATTTAGCACCCCACTTGGGGCTTTTTTTGTGCCATCTATTCCACTGCAACTCCTCGACATGGTAAAATACACGGGGGCCGCGTGGCCTTCTGACAACCACAGCGAGGAGAGAAGAGAGCATGGCACGACTTTCAAAACCCCTACAGAAGAAGCACCAGCAGGCCATGGACCTGGCCCTGGGCAAAGACGTCCTCACCCACGACGAGAAGATCTTTGTGATCGAAAACTTTCGCGAGGACGCCGGCAAGAACACCAGCTGGTCCGGAGCTTTCTTCACTCCCTTCGATCTCGCCCGCGACCTGGCCATCATGGTCAACGGTCCGCGCATCATCGACTTATGCGCGGGAATCGGCACCCTCTCCTTCGCCTCCTCCTTCCTGGGGCACACCCATTCGAAATCCGGAATGGAAATTGTCTGCGTCGAGCGTAACGCTGACTACGTGGCAATTGGGAAGAAAATCGTGCCGGAGGCAACATGGATTCAGGGGGATATCTTCGATCTGGATCTGAAGGCTTTGGGGAGATTCGACATGGCCATCGGCAACCCTCCCTATGGCCGTGTCCACATGTCTTCCAAGGCTCCTCGTTACACAGGCTCAGAGTTCGAATACGCCGTAATCGACATCGCTTCCGACCTGGCCGACGCCGGGGTCTTCATAGTTCCGCAAGGATCTGTCCCCTGGATGATGAGCGGAATCGGGCACAACTACCGATCCAAAATCCCTCCCAAAAAGTACACCAAGTTCCTTGAAGAGACGGGGATCGAGTTGGACATGAACATCGGCATCGACACCTCGCATGCGGAAGAGCTGTGGCACGGGACGAAGATCAGAACCGAAATCACCTGTGTCGAGTTCCCGAAGCGCGAGACGACGACCATCGCTGTGCCTGTGGCCGAAGATCAGAAATTCACCGTCAACCCGAAGACAGGCCAGTTCATGCTCTTTGCAGCGTGAACAAGGGACTGAAAAAAAAGAGAAAGGGCTTCCTTCGCCCTCCAGCGGCATGGTAAAATAGATGCGCGGAGCGCATGTCATCCCGCCCGCATACTTCATCATCCTGGAGAACCTCGAATGAGCAGAGCACCGCCCTAACCTGACTCCAACAATGCGCCAAAAAGCGCATGCTGCCACCCCTGCTAAATGGGGCAAGATCGGCCAACCGCCGAATCAGATTTCAAGAAAAGGAGACGTCATGAACAAAAGCCCCCCCTAGAACACTCAAAATCCCTCTATATCGCGACAAACAGGCAGGGCCAGCCGTCCTCCTCGCTATGGCGGCTGGCCCATTTAAAAAGCAGATATTGATACAATTCAAGTTCAAACTTGCTGCTAATTAGCAGCAAAAAGCAAATTTCCACCACCCCCCTCGAAACCCCGCTGGCCGCCCCCACCCACCATAGGCCAGCGGGGTACTTTTTACCCAAAATTATGGCTAGTTATCCGTTTTATGAGGTATAATACGAGGGCGTAACCATAATCTAAAATCACTTCGCGGAAGGAGGACTAAGCAATGGGATGGGTTCATACTCGAAGGGTTCCCTGGGTTGATGATGAACAGTTCATCAAGGAACGAATCACGGGGGATAACTATGTGCTCTTGGGCATTGCCAAAACGAAAGACGCCTTTTACCTGGCCATCCATCATATCCGCACTCCGGATCAGGTTTTCGCGGAGATCATCCAATACGAATGGTACGACGATGGAGACCTGAACTTTCTCTACAAAGACATGTCGGAAAACTGTGGTCCCCAGCAAGACGATTGCCCCATTGCAATTCTCGACCTGCTGAGCCCCACCGACAATAAGTACGCGCTTGATTGGCGGACAATCTGCCGGGCGAAAGCTCAGAGAGTGGCCGCGGCATGATCATTAGCACCGAACGGAAGATCATCGCGGAAATCCGAGCAATCACAAAGGGAGCCGCGGATGCGACGTTCAACCGCCTGATTGACTTCCCCTGGGTGAGCGTCGGCGGCCCGGGCACAGCCAACGCCCGAGTCTGGGAGGACGAATTGCGTGACCGGATTCTGGTGGAAGAATGGTCGCTCAGGCTTGGCGCCATAGACACCCTGCGGAAGAAACTGGCCAGGATCAGAGGGGAGGAGTTCCTCCCCCTGCCCCGCCCTGTCATGGTCATAATCCCATGCGGCAAATCCAAGACCTTCACCAACTTCACTCGCTTCAACAAGCTGCAAAAGGGCATGAAGGATCGCAAGGAAGACGGTACAGCCCTGGTGCGGGCTATGGCCGCCTATACCTCCCGTCTCTTCGGATTGAATTTGCTGTTCGCCCTGAAATACGGCGATACGTTTCGCATCCTGTCCGCGAAATATGGGTTCCTGCAGGGACACGACTTCATCGAAGACTACGACGCCACCTTCAACTCACCTGGCCCTGGAGTAATCTCGGACGAAGAACTTCGCCGGCAGGCCAGCCAGATCGAATGGGCAGGCTACCACAAGATCATCATCCTCGGAGGGAAGCAGTACCGGGATAAGCTCGCCGCAATCCTGCCTCAGCGCGCCCGAGAGCGCGTTTGCCGTCCTCTTGCGGGGTTGGACCTCCCCCAGATGCACAAAGCCCTCACAGAGGCGCTGAGCAACCCTATGCATAAGGAAATGCTGCAGAACACTTTCGACCTTCCTCCCTGTCACTTTCTGACCGCAATCAACCATCTGCGAATCATCTAGGAAAGACCCCGCCCAAAGCGGGGTTTATATTTTCTCACCTTCCCTCCCTTCTCCCCTGCATGGTAAAATACGCGGGGGCCGCGTGCCCGAAATTCAACAGCAACAGGAGGATGAGAACACCATGAGCACCGAAGCACTTCGCCAGGTTCTGACCGAGGAATGGACTGCCCATTTCGAAGACAACGACGACAGCCTGGCCTTCGAGATAACGACGCCCCGGCGTAATCTTGGCAGCGTGGACAACACCTACTCGGAAGAGGCTGGCTACGGTGTCATCACCGAGGAAGACCGCGCCGTGGCTGCCCTCTTCCTGGCCGCCCCGAAGCTCTACCTCACCTTGAAAGAGGTCTTCCTGCACCTTCAGCACAGGCCTGGCATCCGCCACCGCATGGATCTGTTCACCGCCGATGAGCGGAGGAAGATCGAAATGATCCTGGAGGAAGTGGAGAACTGCAGCTCCATTCCCGAAGTCCCCGCCCCGGAGGACCAATAATGAACCAGATGGAGAAGGGTCCGGTTCTGTTCTGGAGCGGGCATTTTTCGCAGTGGGACATGGAATCCCCGTTTGAGGTGGGGGGCATGCGCTACAACTGCGCCGAGCAATTCATGATGCGACAGAAGGCCCTCCTGTTCGGGGACAGGGAGACCGCTAACAAAATCATGAAACAGGCAGAACCGAAAAAACAGAAGGCGTTGGGGCGCGAAGTCTCGGGGTTTGATGATCTGGTATGGCTTCAGCACGCACGCCCGATCGTGTTTCTGGGGAACCTCGCCAAGTTCACACAGAACCCCGGGCATCTGAAATTGCTGATGGGCACGGGCAACCGGCTGATTGCGGAAGCCAGCCCCATGGATCGCCTGTGGGGCATCGGACTGGCAGCGAACAATCCTCTCGCGCAATCACAGACCACATGGGAAGGCCGGAACTGGCTCGGCGAGGTACTGATGGCAGTCCGGAAGACAATCGGATCAGGATTGGGAAGCTTCGCTCTCGCTGCGGCCACCTAATAGCTACAGCGCGATGGATCACCCTGAGAAGGCGGCAACGAGCCGCCTTTTTTGTTGCCCTACTTCCCTCGCATCACTGCAGCATGGTAAAATACCCGGGGGCCGCGCGCCCTGTTATCCACCACGAAAAAGGAGAGAGCCTTGCGAAAACGAGTTTTTGGATTTCAGGCAAAGTTCAGCCAAGACGGCAAGGAATGCAGCGGCTGGGTCGGCAGCACGTTCCAAAACGGCAAGCTCATGGCCGTTTTGGTGGATTCGCCCGCATTGGCTATCCGACACACTGACACGCTGGATCGCACCGACGCCCGGGAGGAGCGCGCCATCGGAATCGGGGAAATGTGCTGCGAGCTGCTTGATCTGATTCAGACGGCCTATGATCTCCCGGAAGAATCCGTCCTGGTTGATCCGGTCCTGCTCGAAGTATACGAAGACGCGGATGAATATGATCGGTCCACATGGTTGAACAGGATCAAAGACTTCCGTATGGCCCATAGCAAGGAGTACATCCTTTCGGACACCCAGAAGAGATCGTGGGGCGTCCGAGTGGTGGAGAACCATGGTGAAGGCCCCGACGTGGTGTTCCAACGTCCGGACGGCAACCGCGTGTCCGCCAAATTTGTAATCGACAGGGGGTGCCTGCTCATCCACACATTCGGCGCTGACCAGGCACCCCAAGCCCAAATCAGGATTTCTGACGAAGGGTCCCTTGTGACCGCCTACGGCGGCATGGCCGCGCCCATGGTCTTCAATGCCGAGAGTGAGCGCAGGGCCGATGAACCGGCGAAGCCCTGGGGCGGGGACTGGGTTGAACTCCCCGACTTCGGCTGCGGCGCTCGGATGCGTGGTGGCGTCCTCGAAACCATCCCTCTCTCGACGGACGGGCGACTCATGGAAGAGGAAGATCCCGTGCTTGTGACCGATCCCGAAGACCAAAAATTTCTGGATACGGTCAACTTGACCCTGGGCACCTCGTTCACAATGAAGGACTTCTAGTGCAGCGAGAACGGCCAGAACTTCCCGGGCAGGCTCAGGACGAAACCCTGGCCCTGCCCGGCCCTTCTTGGGCTGACCTTTGCGCAGCTCGCAGAGAAGCCGAGAGAAACGCATGGGACGCCCTCGCTCACGGGCGCTTCTACAATTTCGGATTTTGGGCAGGCCTTGCGTGCGAAACAGCGCAGATCATCGGAATGGGCTTATGGGATGAAGAGCATCCATTGGCAGCCGTTCTTCAATTTGCCCACGGTATCAATCGTTCATTGTGTGATCCTTCCTCAGTGCCGATCGTTAAAGAGAAAGCTCAGGTGCAGATCCTGACCCGCATGTTCAGGATTGAGACTGAGGCTTTGCTCGCCCTAAAGGCGGGCAACTTTGAAACCTTCGGTCTGAAGGCCGCGAGCTGGCGAAAATTCCAAATTCTTATGCCCGCGGCCGCCAGGATGCCGCATCCATTTGAAGGCCTTGTCTTGTTGGCCCAGGCCCGCATCAAAGACAATATCCCGAAGGAAGACTGAAAACATCAACCCCTCGGTTGGGCCCTCTTTCTTAAAACACCCGTCAAAGCCAGGCCTATTCATAAATCACGCACAGGCTGTCAGGAGAAACCATGAAAAAAATCAGCAGATATGATCTTGAGGAATCATTAAAAATGGCCATTCGCACCATGTCCGACGGGGAATTATCCAGACTGGCCGAACGCGCACTTGGTGTATCCGCTACGGTTGCCTCCTCCGACAATGAAATGAACCTCGTTGGATCAATTTTCAGGGTTCAAGCAGTTGAAGGACAGTACAAAGGACACCTCGGAGAGCTTTCTTTTTGCGAGGCACCAAATCTTTTCGTTGCAATGAACCTTGCTGCTCCGATTCCGCCTCAAATCACCGACGGCCTCTCGCATTTCAAAATGCTGATGCTTGCAAAAAACAGCGTTCAGATTTTCTTCGAAAATGAGGATGAGATCCTCGGCTTCATCCGGGGTATTCAGGTGGCGAGAAAGTGGTTCATGTATAGCCATTTTCGATTGAGTGAAGTGCCCCTAGAGATGCGCTCCGAATTTTTGACTATCTTCAATTCGCAGCAGACAGACGATTTGGAGTCTGTGGAGAACTTTTGATGAGGCAAGCGTCATTACTCAAATGGATAGACGAAGAGACTGAAAGAAACAGGGGAGCCAAAGGCGAAATTTATCCTCAAGTTTCAGCACTTGAAATGACCCCGAGCCAAAAGATGATCGCTGAGTGGCCACACCAAAACGGAAATTTGTTTTGGTATGGTTTCCGAAAAGGCACACGGGATGTCCTCCGCGTCCTTTATTTGTCGGACACAGGAGATCAAGGAGCAAAACGGTTCGGCATACCGGAAGAGAATGTGGTGTTTGAAGGAGAATTTTCGATCATTTGGGACAGCCTCCGGCAAACCATGGCCCAAATTGCACGCACCATGAATATCGAGTGGGACTCTTGTTACGTCACCCAGGCCTACAGATTTGAAACCCATGAGTTCGTGATCCCTTAACATCCAAGATCTTCATCAGATAAAGTCGCCACCCTTTCCGGTTGGCGACTTTTTTTTTGGTCAGGCATTGTGAATCAAATCGGGAAATGTGTCATTAATTTGAACAGTTAAGAGGAGGAAAAAATGCGTGAAGACGATTTAACCCCGCACAACTGCCTGAATTGTGCTCGCCCGACTCAAATCAATTTAAACTTCCCTGGCTTTTTCATCGCCACAACACAGGCCGGCGATCTTTTTGGAGAGACATCAACAGTATGTCGAAACGATTGCCGACTTGGAGGGTGGATACCTCGAGCTTCTGACCTTTCAAAGCTCCTTCCATCCCAAAAAAAGAACTCAAAATAGCAGCTTCTCCTTTTCCGGGGCTTAAGCGCCACGGCTCTCTGGGGTGGGGGGTGGGAATTGGCGAGGGGGAAGAACACCAGTTCCCGGAGGGGGGCGCGCAGCGCCTCCCTCAAACCCCTCGCAGGGGGGTGAGGGGGCACAGCCCCCTCATAAGCAGGCATCCTTCACTGTAGGGAAAAGGAGATTTTCAACAAATGGGGGGAGAGCTTCTCGCGGAGTGGAAGCCCCCTTTAGGGGGTTGGGGGTGAAAAAAACATTTTTATACAGAAACCACGTTGACAATATTTTTTTTCTTTCGAGAAATTATTTCTCCTTCCATCCTAAATCTCAACTTTGATAAAATTATGCTCGTTGGTTGGTGATGAATATCACACACATATACCGGAGCATTTTTTATGGACGAGCTGAAGGCAGAAAAGATCGTAGAATATTATGTTGAAATTCTCGGACTGAGATTCAACCCTACACAACCGGCCTGCCATTACGCTAATACAGACGGTGAGCCCGTGTTCAACTGCGACCAGGCCGCCGTATATGAAACGGACATGAATCTCCTGCGCAATTCTGTCCAAGGTCCCGAATTTTGGATGCTTTATGGCGCCTGGATCGCCGCGGGGAATCTCACGCCCAACCTTAAAGTTCAGATGTCGACGTAAGACATTTCTCTCGCCCCTCCTCCCACCCTCGAGCCGAGGGGATGGTCCCCTCGGCTCACCAGGGAGAGGCAAAGTAGATCAAACCCAAAACCAGGAGATCATATGCCCACCAACCCCAATGACTGGATATGCACGGGATGTGGCAACGAAGATCAGGAGGAATTTGAGCTCCTGGATAATGGTATCGCAATGTGCCTCTCGTGCGGATGGTCTGAGAGCACCCTTCGCAGAAGCGAGTCGGAAAAGATCGACGCAGAGATTGCGTTAAAAAAAGTTCGCGAAGCACAGATGCAGCAAGATTTCGCCGCAGCCCTTAGCTGTGACGACGACCTGTAGCCTCACAAACCGACAACAAAACAAATATGTTGCTAACTCAGAAACACAAGCTCTTGCTCCGCTCCATCAAGCCCGGGAAAATTATACGCCCAAGGGACGAAAGGAAATTTGTATGGTGGTGGCTCCAACTGATGGGAGTCCTTGAGTCCACCACATTCGGGAACTGCAAAGGCTATTTCCTTACCATCAAGGGCGAACAAGTTTACCAACAAACGATTAAACTGGAGGACTGCTAGTGGCTTTTACTCATTTCATCACGGACACCTCGAATCTCGGCGCCAATGAATTGCAGAGTGTGGCCCAAATCGCGGGCCTTTCCATGAAGGATCTCGCCGTTGTGCAGCACCAGACCATCAGCATCCAAGCCGATCTGCTCAGCAAAGCCCTGCCGGTCCTGAGGGCAGCGCTCCGGAATCGTGGAGGCCAGGCCCTGGGCGCGCCCCTTTCCGAGATCCAACAGCTCGTTGTCCAGATCGCTGATACACAGACCCACGAATCTTTTTTGGGCGACGATACGATCCTGAGTGAGAAGAGGCTTCACATGATCAGGCATGCGGCGTTCGGCGAGGACTCTTGCGAAAGGGCTTGTGTGTGAACGAGATGAACAACAGGGCTGCGATTAAAAGGGCAATCAAATATACAACTGAATTCAGTGATGTTTCGCCCGGGAATATCGTCAATGACGTTGCGAGCATTGCCGGCGTTTCGCTGGAAGAACTGTGTATGTTCTTCATCCGGGAACGGAAGGCCCTGTCTGAACTTGTTACCGAACGCCTGCTCAACTCGCTGGAAAATTGTGCGGAAGACAAGTTTATCTGCTCAAGTGGTGAAGATGAAGCGCTGCTGAAGCTACATGAGCACCTTATGAATTTGTGACCATACGCCTTTGGCGTGTGTTCTCTCCTGTGGCAAGGCCCCTGCCAATCGGTGGCGGGGGCCGTCAGGAGAAACCAAAAGATTCGAATATCAATTCCGCCCGGCCGTCTGGTCATGATAAAATACGAGGGGGCCGCATGCCCCAGCTTAACCACCCAGACAGAAAAGGAGAGAGCATGGCCATTTTTCAATATTTGGATATCTCCACGGCTCATGTCACCGAAGAAGACATGGCCAAACTGGACGCCGGAGCCGGAACCTCGGGTTTTCCTGTGACTGTGTACCCTTACACACACGGGGCATTCATCCCGACTCCCCCGAACGAGAAGGACCTGATGCCCAACCTGAGGAAGGCCGGGATGTCGGACAGCTTTTGCAAAATCGTGCAACACGTCATTAGCAACAAGATCCACATGATCAGGCTGGATTGTGACGCCGACACAATGGATGATTTTCCCACTTTCGATTGGTAATAAAGGGAGGGATAGATGAACGTAGACATGACCGGAAGGTATTTGAATATCTCCACCCTGCACTTCCCTTGGATGGACCACCTAGTCCTCGAGGCGATCCTGAGCGGGCAATATGGCGGCCCGGGCACGCGTCCTCTGCCGATCGATCTGATCCTGGACCAGCCGATGGTGCTGACCAAGGATTTCACCGACGATCTGGCCGACGCATGCCGCGCCTACGGTCTTTCGGACTCTTTCTGTGAGCTGGCTCGGTTTGCCCGGAAGGAAGGATACACTTTCATGTTCATCAACAGCCTCGGCTACGAAGACGAAGCCCAGTGGAAGACTTACCCGGTCGAACTGGGATGCCCGGGGATGATGACGCTCTTACCCATGATCAGCACCTTACACGTTGCACATGCTGATCTTAAGGCTTTGGACTGGCTCACCTCAGGGAGCATTCGAGCGCCGTTGCCCATTGCCTCCCGTGAAGAGCGCGGCTACGCTATTGGCCTTTCCAACTGGGACAACGAGTTGAAGGCTCTTTGCAGCAAATACGATCTCTCACGCAATTTCACGAACCTGTGCGAGTGGGTCTACACCCAAGGGCAGGATCACTTTATCCTGGACGTCGACGGCAAAATCATTGACGAGCTTCCGCAGCCCAATTCCAAGAGCAATCTCGACTAGGCAGGCCATGGATGGCCACTGAACATCAAAGAAAGGCAGCAAACGATTGAAGATGGATCTCTTGTTCAAGACAGCACCTGTGATCACGGCGCTCGCAGCCATCGAAAGAGTCAGAGATCACTCCCTTCAGCTCATTGCGGGAGAGGGTGTCTATCTGACTGGGCTCGGGTGGGATTACACCTCGAAAACAAATTCCGAGGACGGAACGTTTCGAGTCTATGCTGTTGGACTTGATCCGCGAAAGTCTGATTTCGATTCGGAAAAGATGGAAGAGTTGATGGCCACCGTTTTCAGACAGAACAAGGCCACATCCATCCCTTGGAGCTGCTTTGACCTGGTGCGAAAAATGGTGATGAGCCCGGAAGATCATGTCCAGGCCGTAGTGATCAGCCTGGATGAAAAGCACTTCAAAATCGAACCACTAGCAATGAAAATCCGAAGAGTCGTTCAGTAATCGAGCTACCCTTCGTTCCTCCCTGTGTGTTGGGCTCCTGCCGTTGTGGCAGGGGCCCTTTTTCATGTTGACCTACGAGAGCTCGTCCCAGCGACTCCGGAGGTAAATACCATTGATGACCCACATGACGGGATTGAACGAAAAAATGATCAGAATGAGAAAGGCAACGCGATCCCTCCGGAGCACCTGGACCCCACAGAGGACTTGCAGCAGGGCCACCGCGCCGAAGGCCACAGGAGGAAGCCAATGCCAGTTCGCGGCATTCGGACTGTGAAGGAATGTCGTCATGAGCAGAATCAACAGAGCGAGGCCTTGGAAGATGCCCATGATGCCCGAGGTATAGCCCCACAGAAAAGGGCGTTGCCCCGTGGGAGCAATCATCTTTCGCCGACGCTCCAACAGCCAAGCCGCCCCAAAAAGAACTGACATGAATACGGATGCCCAAACGAATGCCATCTCCACCCCCTACCCGAACTCCTTCAAGATACGATCTTCAATTTCATTAGGGCCGAGGCCTCGAGCCTGCTCCGTCAGTTCAATGAGAGCAAGCCTGGCATAGAAGGTAAGCTCCCCTACCCGTTCCGACAGCTCGTACCGATTGAGGTGGGCTTCCGGGTCTTCATCGGCGTGGAGTGACGGGTTGTAGATCGCGTGCGGCAGCCCGTGCGCCAACCACAGGGATAAATTATCTTCGTCAACGCTCTTGCCACTCATAACCCTGATAATATATTGGATTTCTCTCTTTGTCAGAACGCTTTTCAGCTCTTTGTGCCCATACTCCAAGAGCAACAGGTAGCGACTTATGACAGAACTGATGCGGCCTGAGACGAATTGCTGTCCAGCTGAGCGGCTATTTTCCAGGGCATCCAGAATTTCCTTACTGAGACTAATAGATGTCCTAATTTTGTTTGCCATTCCTCCCTCCAAATATGGTAAAATAGACCTGCGCTTACGATTATGCAGCGCGTGCTTATAAAAAACAGGAATTGTACGTTGCCAATGAGTAATCAATCCCAAGCAACGTGTCCACCCACTAACCTGGCGGCTCACACCCGCGCAAAATGTTTCTCACTTTTTTGAAACCCCCGGCTTGAACCGCTGGACATGTGAACATTGACCAAAAAGGAGGAGTCCAAAGTATGAATTTTCGTAAAATTGTGGCCCTGATGATGTGTGTCACTCTCACCGCCTTGATGCTGGCCGGCTGTGGCGCGATCAAAACCCAGGTTCGGTACAGCGAACTCGAAACGAACCTGGCGCCCTGGTCCGGGAACGCTCTCTTCTTCCCGGAGATCAAAAGCAACAAGATTGCTATCCGCATCGCCAACTCGGCCGCCTATGACTTCAAGAACAAAGTCCAGGAGAGAGTGGAAAACATTCTCACTGAACGCGGATACAATCTCGTTCCGCAGAAAGAAGCCGATTACGTCATCCTGCTTCGTCTGAGCAGCCAAGAAGAAGCCCGCTCGGCAAACGAGCTTTACGGGGACACTGACACGGCTAAAAGCAGTGTTTCTGGAGCAATCCTTGGAGGCGCAGCGGGATATGGCATTGGTGGTGGTGATCTCATGGGAGCCGCAATCGGAGCAGGAATTGGTGCTGTTGGCGCGATGGGCGTCTCCGATATTGGCGACAGTTGGGTCAAGTTGAACCGTGTCGAGATCGTGGGCCAAATGCTGGTTTTGGAACGCGCCGAAAATGCGATCACCGTTTCCACTTCCACCTCTCTGGAGCAGGGCACCAACTCCACGCAGAGCATGAACTACACGGAAGAATCCAACTGGAAACAGCACAAGCAGTGGTTCACCGTTTCGGCTCAGAAAGCCGGTTTGAAGTGGGAAGAGGCCGAACCCCAGATGATCGAACTCATTGCACGAGGCACCACCGACAGCTTTGAGCAGTACAACTAGGCTGGCATCCCCCACAGCCACGGCAAGTTCCCCCTTGTCGTAGTACGCTCATCCCCCAGAAGAGAGGAAGCACCCCCCCCGTGCTTCCTCTCTTTCTTTTTCATCATTCATCATCACAAATTTTCACTGTTGCCCTTCCCCTCCTCTATAGCCACATGGTATAATTGCTGGGGGCCGCATGGCCTTTCAACACACAGCACCTTTCATACAGGAGGAACACAACATGAAAATCACTATCACCGTTCAGGAGATCAAGGACATTTTCAAGACCGCAGCCAGCTTTGCGTCCAGCAAGATGTTTGCTTTCACCAATCTGTATATGGAGACGGGGAAAAAAGGGCTCCTGATTCGCTCCAGCAACGAGCACATTGAATACGCAGCCCTGATTCCCGCCACCCCCGAAGCGGAGGGTAAGGTGGGCGTGTCGGCCTCGCAGATGCACAAGCTGATCTCCAAACTCCCCGATGGGGAAGTCACTCTCACCCAGGAGGACACAAAGCTCACTATCAAGCAGGGCAAGAAGCGTTATTCCCTGCCCACCAGTGACACCATTCTGAAAATGACGTTTGCCAGCCTTCAAAGTGAAGGCGATGTGAGCAGCGCAATTTGTCAGGCGTCCGAACTGCACAACACCATTGCGCGCGTTCAGGATTTCACGGGGGAACTTGCAGGCATCGACTGCGTAAAGATTGCCCGTGAAGACGATCAGGTCACTATGGCTGGCCTGGACGGTCACAAGATGGGTTACATCAAGACCGAACTGAACGGCATGGCGGCTATTCTTGAGGATGATATTCTGATCGCCTCCATTCTCATGAATCAGGCCCTGCGCTGGCTGAACAAGCTCGGAGACGCATCCGTGGCTACCACCTTCGACGCGAAGCGGATGTTCATGCAAACTGTCAATGCAGACACCAACATCAGGGAAGAACTGTCCATCCCGTTACAGGCCGACACCAAGGACTTCCCCAACTTATCCGTCATTGTCAGCAAGGTAGCCGACAAGAAGAACGTCCTGCAAATGGACCGGCTGGAAATGCTGACCGCCCTGGACCGGCTTTCCATCTTCACTTCCAAGGAGAACCGTGGCGTGACCCTTTCTCCGTCCGAAAACGAACTGGCGATGGACATTGAACATTCCGGCACTGGCAAAGCAGGGGAAGTTGTTCCGGCCTTCTTTGAAGGCAAACTGGACAAGATTACGTTCCCCGTGGACGGCCTCATGGCTATCCTGTCGAAGTTCACTTCTGACACGATCAACTTCAATTTCACTGCCGAAATGGGGCCGTGCAGCATCGCTGGCGCGGATGGTGACGAAGGCTACCTGTGCATCATCATGCCCATGAAGACAAACGACAACAGCAACTACGAAGAAGAGGAGGTTGAAGAGAGACAGGCCGCATAGAAATAAAATAGGCTAGACAACTAAACCCCCTTGCTGTGGTAAACGGCAAGGGGGTTTTTCTCTTTTACAACAAAGCAACCGCACTAAATTGTTTACAAAGTAACTGCGAAATATGGTATAATATCAATGGGCGCAACACCGCCCAAACACACAACACAACACAGGAGGAACAATATGTTTAACCAAGTAGATGAAATCATTCCAAAGGGCGGCTCCATCAACCTTATCATCAAAAGAATGGACTCCGACGAAGGCAAGTTGCAGGTTCACGCCACCATCGTCTTCCCGAAGGATTCGGAAGTCACCCCTATCCCGCCTCTGCGCCTGATCGGAACCCCGGAAGAACTTGAAGAAGGCTTCGCCGGGGCCGTCAACGCCCTGGCCCCCGCCGTGATCGAACTCTCCGACACCGTGAGCACCGTGCAGACGGCTCTCAAGGCCCGAGGAGCAGAGCAGAAAGCCAAGCTCAAGAGCGGTAGCAGCAAGACCTCCACCCCCATCAAGAAAGTGGAAGAGGAGATCAACGCCAGAAGGGAGGGCGAAATCAACGAGGATCATGTGAGCAGTCTGAAAACCATCCCGTCCTCGGACAACAACTTCACCACGGCGCTCAAGGACGCATCCCTCGCATCCCTGAACACGGCCCTGGAAGCATCCAAAGGTCTGACCAAGCTGAAAGCCCTCGCCGGGGAGATCAAAAAGATCACGGGCGTGGAGGTCAAGGACACCCTCTTCCCGATCCTCAAGTCCCAATACGAGGCCGCATCCGGCTCTGACAAGACTGCCCTCGGTGAGCAGATCGAAAAGATCATGGGGAAGAAGCTCGACGAGCTTGGCCTGAAAGCGAAGGTGTACCAACTCAGCATGACCAGCATGGGCAACTAAGGGAGGACAAAGACATGGAAGCGATTATCCTGCAGCGCAAGTTCAAGCTCGTACTCGGCAGTGGCAACGACCAGACCCTCCTCATTGACGACCCCCTGCCGGGGGAGAGCATCGACGATGTGAAGCTCCACCTGACCCATCTGTACCCGCAGATCGCCAGCTCTTCCATTGAAGGCCCCGAGATCGAAGACGACAGCCAAGTCTACACCATCAAGGCCGGGAAGGCCGGGGTGAAGGGCTGATGAACCTGACGGACTTCATCGAACTGCACAAGGCAGACAGCGATATCAGGAAGATCAAGCAGCAACGGAGGGGTAAGAAATGTTCAGAATCGATAGTGCAGGAAGCGTTCTGCACGGCAATCACCACGACCGAGGACATGAGGCATTTGCACCACTCAACGGACAGGAGGCGGCAACCGCCGCCTCCCTCCCTTGTGGGAATCTGGCTCTAAGCCTTCCCCCTGCTGCCGAAATTCCTTCTACGATAGATTGGCGTGGCATTGCCAAGCAGGAAGGTTGGTACGCCAAGCATCTTGGCAAACGAATCGGTGAACTTGAGGGGGTGCAATGTGTGCTTGAGGCCGCAAACCTCCCTTTCCCTGAATGTGATTTCGATTCTGACCCTGTTGAAGTCCACAACCAATGCGTCGATTCACTGATTGGCACTTTTGGCAAGCATCTTGACAACATCTGCATGATCGGAATGGAAAACTCTGACACTCCGGCCTTTGCCTACGAAATGAACTACATTTGGGGCGTAATTTTCCTCTTTAACGTGTCCACTATGGAGAGCTTTCTAGGGAAAGACACCCCTGAGTACGAAATGTGCCTTGCTGTCCTGGCCTACATGTACAGGACAAACGACTTTATCACCGCCGAAGATCATCTCGACTACTGGAACGAAACGGCTCAGAATTTTCTGGATGATGACGAGGAAGATGTTTGGTTGGGAGAGAACGGAGAGAGTATGCCTGCCTCCGAAATCATCGAAAACACAAAAATGGCTGAGGAAAAATATTCAGACTTCCGGGCCTATCTTGCTTCCATCAAACTGGATGAGATTGAATCTCGCGTCAGGGCAAGCAGCGCAAATCAGCCTTTGAAGCAACTCTGCTTGAAAATGCTTCACGCATCCCAAATCGTCGGCAGCCTTGCTGAATACTGCGAGTGGAGTGTTGAGGCCGACAACGAATATGACAGAGATTGGTTTGACTCCCTCTTCTGCGTTGTTTGCGGTGATAAAGACACGAACAAGCTGGCCTACAACTACCTCAACGAGCGGTTGAAAGAATCAGGCACCGTCGAACCGCGCATCATTATCGACACAAGCAAGGATGTAAAAGTTCAATGTGAAGACCTGTCTCGCCGCGCAGAAATGATGTATAATTACATGGAATTGTTGGGTGATTTTTACGAAGCGACTCACGGCGCACTAGAGGAGGAATAACCATGGAAAATGAACACAGACTGCCCGCCAAAAAGCCGATGGACACCTTTGCGCCCATCCATGAAATCGTGATCTTCCATGCGGCTGGCCCCGCGAAATTTCACGCCCAAATCAGCGATCTCCATGTGATCGACGGCAAGACCACCCGTGGCGGCTTTCGCCCCCTCTCCGAGGACGCCATTCGCCATATACTCTTGGCCTTTCAGAGCATGGGAACCTGTCGTTCTGGCGGTGTCTTGCCTGAGAACGTCATTTCGACTTCCCCCACAGGTGGCGTTGCGTGGTGGCTCCCAGCCGCAACCCGTGCCCTCTGTCTGACCAAAGACCTTGAGAAAAGCACGGGGCTCAAGAGCGGGCCTTACAACTGGCCCCCACTGCTCTTTCTGCTATCCCAATCCAAGGCGACGATCTACGTCCTGCCGTCCAGCGAGAGGCCGGGGAATGACACCCCGCTTTTCATTCCTCCCTTCTGGAACGTCCAGCCGAGCGGTGACATCTGCTTTGGATCGGCAAGATACAACACGGACTCCTCTATTCAGGACAACATGAAGAGCATCGAAACGGCCTTCTTCGACTCCTATTTCTCTCACATCTACGGAGGCGGCAACAGGTTTTCTGACGAATCAAAACTCACGTTGAACTCTGCGTGGGCGCAGTCGAAGGAGACCCCCTTCCCCACCGAGGCACTGCGACCGTTCAACATGACCGTGGGCGACTTGCTGTCTAAATCCAATTTCTAGCGTTCCTCCCCTCCCCTCGCCAAACCCCTCGGATGTTCTTTCCGGGGGGTTTTTTCTTGCCCTAATGCACCGGAAACATGGTATAATCACTCGACCGAAGACTATTCCAAATGGAGGATACAGATGAAGAAATTGCGCCACTATATCGCCCCGAAAGTCCTTGAATCCAGCCACCGCATCGGAGTTGTTCTGGTCGGGGCTGGGGGGACCGGCTCCCAGGTCTTGATGGGCCTTGGGAAGATCAGCCATGCCCTCGGTGAGCTTGGCCTGCCCCAGCTTTACGTCACGGCTGTGGACGACGATCTAGTCAGCACTTCCAACATCGGAAGACAGGCGTTTGCCAAGTCGGACGTAGGCGAATCAAAAGCCGCCACACTCATCACTCGCCTGAATCAGCATTATGGCACTGATTGGCGCGCACTCCCCGTGCGCCTCCCGAATGACGGTGCCCTGCCCTTCATCCCTCACACCAACTTCCTTATCACCTGCGTCGATACGGCCAAGGCCAGGATCGAAATCGCACAGTGGTTTGCAAAGATCGGCAACGAAGAGAGACACCCCCACCACAACTGCGCCCCTGAATACTGGCTGGACTTCGGCAACGCCCGCAATTCCGGCCAGACCATCCTCGGCACGATGCGCCCCGTCGAGCAGCCCAAGAAATCCGAACACGATCTGGCCTCAGAACTGCCCACGGTCCTCGATCTGTACCCTGACCTCGCAAACGTGGATGAAGGGGACGACACGCCCTCCTGTAGCCTCCCAGAGGCACTTCGCAAACAGGGACTCTTCGTCAACACCACGGTCGCTTCCATGGGCTGCGATTTGCTCTTTGACTTTATCCGGTTTGGATACGCCGAAGAGGCCCACGGCTTCTTCTTCGGAAAGTATTCCTCCAGCCCCTTGATGGTCAGCCGCGAAACATGGGCAACCTTCGGCTACAAGCAGGAAGATGCTGGACTGAAAGCGGCATAGGCGCAACTCCTGAACGGCATCAGCATCGAAAAGGCAGGCTCCGGGAATCCGGGGTCTGCCTTTTTCTGGACACAACCCCCCTGCCGGAATAATCCTCTCCTTCATGGGAAAACTCAAAAGACGCCCCACATCAAAGCTGAAAAGCAAGCTCCAGAAGGAAAAGCCTTGGGCCAAGCTCCACCTTTCACGGTCAGATTACGAGGCCAAGAAACCGTGGACGGCTTCTGGCATAACCCGGGCCGAGTTTGAAAAGCTGGTGGAGAACATGCCTCAAGAAGGTATCGACCTCCTCATTGAGGATGCCCAGGCTGACCTACTTGTGGATCTGATGTTCAAGAACGTGAAATAGAACCGCTCTCCCCCGGCCTCCGATCTGCAGCGCCAAGCTCATGGCCACCTCCCGCAGCTCACGGACATGCCCGCGTACATCACCCTGGCCCTCGCGGTCCGGACACCTCATGCGAACCGCCCTCCCCCGGCCCAAGACCTGGCACCGGCCAGGCCCCAGCGGTCGAGCACACCCTCTTGGACCGCCCCACTCCGCCCGGGTAGTCCCAGCGTGTTCCTGGATGCGCTGACCACACCCGATGAACCACTTGTAATCTCCCTATTTCATTCCCTTTTACCCCTCCAGCATGGTATAATTGAAGGGGGCCGCGTGCCCTTTTTCTTAACCACATCAAGGAGGACTCATGGCTGCTTGCATCTTCATGCTCAAGGACATCATCGAACTGGCCGCATTCAACCTGACCCATAACCAGGGCGCCAGCTTCGACGATCTCTATGCCGATGATCTTTACCCCGGCGGCAAGGTTATTTTGAAGGATGGCTGGCCCGACAGCGACAAGATCGACCAGAACAAGTTGAACGCCAAGCGTGCGCTTCATCTTGTGGGCGATCACGGCCTTTACATGATGGCGGGCAGCAAGGAGAACTTCCCCAGGAAGGATGGCGGCGAGGGATCGCATGTCGTGTACGCCAAGGGCTGTAACCCTGACCTCGATGAGGATTTCTACGACAACAAGAAAGCCCTGTTTGGCGGCGACGATGGCGTGCTCTCCATCCCCCTCGCCTGGGTTGAAATCGCCAGGAAACTGGCCAAGGCCAAGGGAGTGCCCGAGGATAAGGCCAAGTTCATCATCAACTTGAACTCCAAGAGCTTCAGCCTGTCCAAAACGATAAAGTAACCACCAACACAAAAAAGGCCGTGCAGCATTGCTCCGCGGCCTTTTTTGTGACCCTCATTTTTCTGTCTTTGCTACCTCTTTTTTTTAAATCGACCATCTTCTTGCGGCTAATTAGCAGCAAGAAGGAGTTTCAAATGGAACAACGCCCAACTCTCGGCTTGGTCAATTTCATTCGCCCTGGAGACAGGAAGGCATCATTGAAGATCACGGCTTTCGCAGCCTGCGAATGGATAGATGAAAGGTGGAACTTCTGGCGCACCTACGAAGGGTGCGAGATCGACTCGCTCTACCGTATCAGGATCGGATCACACTGGTTCTGGCCCCGCCCAGGTGACAGGCGGTTCCCCTTTGTGACAGCCGATGAGGCCCGCGTCATTGTAGGCAACCTCCTCCTCGAGTCCTGGGGGATAAACTCCTCCGAGTTCAATCCTGAACCGTGCTTCGACTACAGGAAAAAGGCTAGCTACTTGTGTGATGACGGCGTCCGTAACAGAGCCAAGCCGAACACCAGGCCCTTTCTGGAGAATGATGTCTGGTGGATCAAAGTTCCAGGATGTAGAAAACCCATCCCCTGCAGCTGCGTTGCCAAAAGCTGAAACCCCTATCTGATTTCGATCTCCTGCAAACCAAGGGTGAAGGTGGCCCGGATCTTCTTGGGGTACAGCACAGAGAGTCCGCACAGCATATTCTTCGTGACCTCAAGCCCTGCGAACACTCCGTACTTCTGCTCAATCATCCCCCTGACCGGAGGGGCTGCCCGCCCCTCCATGTCCAACGAGTATATTCCGGAGGGCAGCAACAAGATGGCGTGCCCTACAAGCGAAGGCCGGTCCTCTCTGCTCACCGACAGAAAGAGTTTATCCTTTTGGCACGGTAGCCTAGTCCTGGCGATCCTACCAAGGACTCGGCCCAGGCTCATCACCCCATCATCAGTGGCCACGGTGCTTTGGCGCGCCGCGATCATTAGGCGTCGCAATCAGGGTCATAGGGTCGGATGGCCTCAGGCCACTCGTCACTTCCGTTCACCAGATTGAACGAAACCATGATCCCCCCGATGTCATCTGTCGCATCGGTATTATCGAGTCCCAGATGCGCGCCCAGGGCGTCAGCCAGAATCGTGGCGGCCGCCTCAATCTGAGCGATCATGACGTCCGCGCCCTGGAGCTTTACTTCCTGCGCCAGTTCCACCAACTCATTCACTGTGAGTATTCTTCCCACTCGGGACCTCCCTGATTCAGGTTATAATGGACGCCCCATTTTACCATTCCCAACGACGCCGAGGAAGAGATTGTTCATCAATTCAGAGCCTTGATGCAGGACCGCCTCACCCTATGCCGGACCCCCATGTCACACCCTGCGCCCGGTTTGCCAGACTAGCTAAACTAGCCCAGCAAGCCAGACTAGCCCAGCGAGCCAGACTAGCCCAGCAAGCCAGACTAGCCCAGCAAGCCAGACTAGCCCAGCAAGCCAGACTAGCCCAGCAAGCCAGACTAGCCCAGCAAGCCAGACTAGCCTAGCGAGCCGAACTAGCCCAGCAAGCCAGACTAGCCCAGCAAGTCAAGCTAGCCCAACCAGCCAGACTAGATCAGCAGGTCAAGCTAGCCCAACCAGCCAGACTAGACCAGCAAGCCAGGCTAGCTGAACTTGCCCTACTAGGTTGACTATCCGGGCTAGTTGAACTATACGGGCTATGGCGACTAGCTCAACTAGCCCGGCTCGCTGAACTAGCCCGCACCCACATACCAACCACAGGAGAAAGGGTATGAGCCCCCAGAAAGAAGCACGGCGAATCGTCATCTACCTCGAAAAGGGCGGCGTCGGGAAAACCATGACCGCCGTTCAGCTAGCCGCGGCCTTGGCCAAGATGGGCTACAAGGTGACATTGATTGATCTTGACCGCCAAAGCCACTGCAAGACGCGCCTGGGATTGGATAACGTGCCCGCCCCTCGAATTTCACTCGGTGAGCTCCTGTTGAATGGGTGGGATTACTTCCTGGAAGATGGAGAAAAGTGGACAGACATCGAAAAGTTCAAGGCCGTCGCGATAGTTGCCCGGGAAAACTTGTTTCTCATTCCCGGCTCCAAAGACCTAGCCAAAGCAATGTTCGATCTGACTCACGTACACCGAGAGAACTGGAGTGGTGTCTTGGGGGAACGATTCAAGTTCCTCGAAAAATCAGGGATGGATTTCATCATCATGGATACCAACCCTTCGTGGAATCCCTTGTCGGCCAATGCGCTCTTCTGGGGCAAAGAACTCGTCTACCCGGTCAAGACCGGCGCAGATGATCTGAAGTCCGTTGCCGCCTTCCAGGGAGAATTGAACAACGTCAGAGAACTGAGAGGAGGCGATCTTGAACTCCTCTACGTTCTGCCCACCATGTTCGACAAACGCCTGACCGAAGCCAATGACATCGTTGAGACGCTCAAGAGGTATTTCTCCAGGGAGATATGCGAACCAATTCCTCTGAGAACTCGCCTGGCAGAATGCGGAAGCAGGGGGAAGACTATATTTGAATATGACCCTGAGTGTGCGAGCGCAGAAGCATACCAGAAATTTGCTGAACGTATCGCCGCGGGACCTACGGCCAAGAAGGAGGATGAAAAATAATGGCTGCAGCCAAAGGACGGCAGGGCTCAATTGACTCCACTGACGTGGCCTCCGAGCTGGAAGGTTTGTTCGGAAGCGGCTCTAGCAAACCCTCTGATGGCAGCAAGAGCAAGGAAGAACCTAAGCAGCCCACCCAACCAAAGAAACCCGTCGACTTCAAGAAGGAAGCTATTTCAAAAAAACCTACCGAGCCCAACAAGCCGGAGAAGGATAAAGCCGACGACACCGGCAACAAGGCGAAGCCCGAAAGTGATGGGCAGGGGTTAAAAAACGCAGCGGAGGCCAACCCAACAGGAATCGCAATTTCCAGATTGTTCGAAGGTATCGAAGGAGAGACTGAAAAATCTGCTGGGTTCAAGCTGCGCAACGTGCCGCTTCTGAAACGTATTCAGATGGCCGTGTCTTTGGTTCATCCTGATTTGCCAACCAAGGAATACAGCCAGGCGAAGATCCTGGACGCCTTGATCGAAATGGCCAAAGAGGATGTCGTGAAGAATGGAGAGAAGAGCAAGATAATTAAGGCATTCTCCTAGCCAGCAAAAAGCCCGGGCCAACACCCCGGGCTTTTTGCTGGTCACATATTCTCGTAAAGGATCGGCTGTGTAAGCCTCCAGCCTGCATTCGTCTGCTCGACCTCATGGCCACACGCCCTGGCGTATTCTATGAAATCGTATTCCTTTGATTTAAGAAGTTTTGCTTTGTATTTTGAGCGAAAAACACTCATAAGGGTTGTATTTAAGGCTAGAGCCTCTCGCATATTCCCATCAGCGCTACGAAGAGCGCTCTTTAAAGAGGAATTATTCACTGACATTTCCCTAAATTCTTCTATCAAATCATCACGCTCTTTCTTTGGTAGGGCGTTAAATGCTCTCTCAAACTTCATGTGATAATTTTCTTCGAAGCGATTAAATAAAACTTTTACAAAAGCATCCTTATTTTCAAAACCACTTATTCTTGGTTTAACATCTATAACACCCTCTTCCTCAACGGCCTTTAGGAAGTCAGCACTTTCAAACCATGTAAATCTTACACCGACGATCTTGCGATTTGATTTAATTTCATCCATGAGCACGACAATATCAGTATTGGAAGATAAATCCTCAACAGTCGGGACAATGACTTTTTGCTTAAACATCCCATAGCCACTATATTTAGTCCCAATATCTAACTTTTCGCGAAGGTCTTGTAAGGTAAATTGGCGCGTTCTGAAGTCATTATGAGCCTTGAGCAATTCATAGAGGCGGTAACTATACTTCTTTTTGCAACGCCTAAAATATTCGAGGTAGAGTTCCGTAAATGGATTCGTGCGACCATCAATCTTTAACAGAAAAGGCTGAATATCCTGATGGAAGACGAATTTAATACCGGCTTGGCCAGTTTCAGACTGGGCGGCAGGAATGTACTCAAACATATTAAACACAGAGAGTTTCTTGTAACCCCCTCCCTCGGTGGGAACTCGAATGAAAAGCGCCATCATTCGATCCGACATCCCGTCCAGCTCGGTGTAAATGGCCGTTGATGCGAGTTGCATCTTCGCCTGGATTTCGACGACTGGAATGAACACTTCCCGGAACTGCTCATCATACGGGTCCAGTTTGGACATCATCAAAAAAAGGAGCTTCGAGGTAGAGACTTCAAAACCATAACAGCTGTTGATGAAAGTTTTGGTCTTGACGATCCGGCCTTCGAAGACATGACTTGGCAATCGCCGGCGTGCGGATTTTTCCTTATCTTCTGCCATCTGTACCTCTACGGTAAATGAATCAGTTCGCAACAGGCTTATCAGAATCTCGCAACCCCGACAACGACAAGCCTCCTGACGGTAACTCGCCATTGTGAAAGTTACACATCCTTCCACGATAACCTTTCATTGAAAAGGTTACGGTAAAACTTACGATAACCTTTCATTGGAAAAGTTACGCTGAAAATTACGGTAACCTCTCATTGAAAAGGTTACGCCGATGGTTACGGTAACCTCTCATTGGAAAAGTTATCATCTTGCCTGACGATAACCTTTCATTCAAAAGGTTACTTTTCGGCCAATTCCCCTCACGGAGCGGATCTCAAGCAAAAAGAGTAACCGCTCATTAGAAAGGTTACTCTTGGTAATTTGTTTGGTAACTGCAGAGAATTGGAACGGTTATCTAGGAAATTTTTAAAGTTTCCGAAGACATTGGAAGGGTTATTTTTGTTGTATGTATCCTATTATAATAACAGATGATTTCAAGCTGCCTAAATGGTTCTCTTAATCAATTCCAAAATGGTTCTTATTTATAAATGGCTGGGAATCCTTCTTTTTCTGATGATGAAATTCATATCAGCTTTTGACGCCCTTTGCCAAGCCAAAAAGGATGTCCCACGGAAAGGCCGCCAAAAAGGGCAGGGGAGGGGGACTAAAGGCGTCTAGGGAGCAGCCAGGACTATACTCGGAAGCCAACCCCGTCCCACAGCCTTCCTGCAGCCCGGAGAGCAGCTCGGCAAGTCCGGCCTCTCTTCTACGTCTCAAAGACAGGCAGGAGCCCTCCTGGGCGTATTTTTGACTATCTCCAAGGTGACACTCCAAACTGTCCATGCTCAACCTTCCCTGGACGATCCCGACTGCGTTGATCTGGAGCTAGGCCGCCTTTTTGCCTTTCCCTTCACGGCTGCCTTTCAACTGCGTAGCGCCGATCCTCCTCGAGCTGAGCATTCTGCCGCGGCCAGGGACTAAGAGACGGTTGATGATAAGAGAACGGGAAAAAGAAGAGGGATTGGGCATCAGATAGAATTTTGCCCTTGTGAGAGCAAGGCAGACCTTCGTGCTGCCTTCTTCTCAACGCTCCAGATATCCTACCCCTATAAGCTCTAGGAATCCTTCCTCCAAAAGCTCCACATGGGCGATATTTTCAGCAGGCTTCTCTTCTGTGCTCCATATTTGATGCGGTCATCTGGTGCAGATCAGGGCCGAAACCTAGAGCTTTGAGAGGAAGGTTCCTCCAAACGCTCCATATTTGATGGTGAAGAGGGGAGCCCTTTCTACCAGCCTTCTTCTTTACGCTCTAGATTTGGGACACGCCCAGGGGCAGCCTTCTTCCAAACGCTCCAGATATCCTTCTCTCCAACGCTCCATATTATCTTGTGGCCTGGCCGCGGATATAGAGCTTTTAGGAGAAGGAGGCCCGGGTCCGGGAAGAGCAGGGCGCGATGAACTGCCAGGAAGGCCCACAGAAGGGGGGACGTTGCCGTCCCGCCTCCGTGGGTACGAATGTAGAGCTTTTAGGAGAAGGTTAGGCCCTGGGACCAAGGTGGGGTTGAATGTAGAGCGTAAAGAAGAAGGCTAGCCTTCTTCGGCGGAAGCACTCTCCAGGGCCGGGTATTCGCCGGTGTTGGCATGATGGAGATTGCAGGCCCGCATTTTAACGCGATTGGTGTGAGCATTGTTCAGTTTCATCTGGGAAGTGAACTCGGGATGAGGGAAGATCCTCACGATGATGTCATAATGCTTTCGAGGATTGGCGGGATCGGGAACTTTGCGCGCGATTTCGTACCGCAGGACCACACGGTTGCCGACATGGTTGCCTTGTTCGTCGACGATGTATTTTCCCCCAGTGTCCCTCTGAGGACACATCTCATCCAGGGCCTGGCACAGCCTATGATAGCTTTTGCCGACGACTGCGTTTACCGACATACCGCAATCTTCGAAAATACGCCTTACCCCAATCTCATAGGGCTTCCCGGCGCTCGCAAAGGTATAAAAATGGGACAGCCGCTTGTGGAGCTGGCGTGCCAGGTTGTCGAGGTAGCCCATGCAAGTCTCATAGTCGAGTTGCCGGAAGGAGAGGTCCTGGACCGATCGGGTCACAAGCGAATGGAATTGGACCATAGCCACGGAGTCGCGCCCCTTTTTCTCCCAATCTGATTTCGAGCGCTGCGAGACCTCTTTGAACATCGGGCTCATTCGAGAAAACTCTTCGTCACCAATCTCCCCGATGATCTGGATCTGACTTCCGGCGCAAATTTCGATGGCCTCCTTGATTTGCGCGATGGAGTATTTATGCCCCACACGGGCCAACTCCTGTTGGATGGCATAATAGGAGTAGGTAGCTGCCAAGCCATCGGTGAGCATCATGCCTCTGCCCTCGGCCGCGAGCTTCCGCAGAACGTCCTCCACAAGCTCTTCTTTCTTTCCGGCGTATGCTTCATACTCTTCGCCGGTCCTGGCGTTGAAAAGGCGTGCTGGTTTGATAACGATCATGAGATCATGGCCACGGAATCGGCAGTGGCGTCTCAGTGAAGGGAGGCTTTTCCCTCTGGATTGTTTCCCCCAATAGTATTTTGGGAGAGCGTCGTAGAGCTCCATGCTGGAGGAAAAGCGACCCTTCGGCTGCCTCTCAAGCCCGAACAATTCACAATAGTCCTCCGGAAGGAGACTGAGCTGCTGGGCATTTATCTTCACGATCTTGCGGTTATCGTTCATTGTTTCCTATTCCCTCGGTGCGGCCTCCTGCTGTAGGGCAGGGTGTCATGCGCCGCTTCCAATGCTTTTTCCATGAGAGCGTCGGGTCAATCCCGGAACAACGGTGAGACTTCGTTTGCCTCAGGCGCCGTTTTCTATCGCATCGCCTTTATGGTTTGGCCTGGCTGGACGCATGTGTAAAAAAAGCCCCCATGATATTCATGGGGGCTTTTGAGGTTGGAGGAGAAGGGGAGCTGACTACTTCGTTTTGCCGCGGCGCTTCCACAATTCCATCTCGGCCATTTTCTTGCGGCGTTCGCGTGCCAGACCCTTGCAAACCAGGGATGTCTTTTTGGAATAGCCCCATTTTTCCTTGTACTCGGCGGCGGTAAGGCCGTGGGTTTCCAGATGGCGCTTGGTCAGCACCTTGAAGCTCTTACCACACTCCAGGCAGATCACGGTCTTCTCGCGGATGGCCTTCTTGGGGTCCACGGAGGGCTCCAAGGCCCCGTCTTCCTCGGTGGCCTGACCGATGGAACTGATGCCATTGGAGAGCTTTTCGACCATGGACATAATCTCTTCCGAGGTCATGTTTCGCACACTGGCCTGGGCCTTCACAATCTCAAGGGCCGACTTCAAGTAATCTTCCATTAATACTCCTTTGTCTGTCGATTACGATTTTGATCCCGGGCGTAGTTCCGAAATCATGGATTGTATCTCATTTCTATTTATAACTTTTCTCTGAATGTTCTGTAAAGTTGTTCGGATTGATTTTTGAGCTTTCACAACAGCTTTCAGTCGGTCAACAAGAATACACCGAACTTCATCATAACGCTTAGCATCTTCTGTGAACATCGAACCACGATATTCAAGATCGCTCGGTATCCCTTTTGTCTTTTTAATCATCCCAGGTCCAGACAGCCAGATGATCTGTTTATTAAATGTGAATCTTCGCCAGTAAATATTGTGCGGGCATTTTTGGCATTTCCGACGTTCTGAGCATTTTTCGAGAACGAGCGACCATCCTTTCACAACATGACTTCCGGAGGGATATCTGGCCTGAAACGCATCGTACAACTGAATTATTCTTGATCGAATGAACGATTCTTCGCTCTCAAGATTTTTTAGTTCATTATACATCTCTCGCGCATTGCTTGCTGCCATCCATGATCTCCTTTCCCTTAGTGCTACACGCCACTGCCATCTCAAAAAACGAGCCCCTTTTTTTCAAATAGCATTGGTCACAGACACATAAGGTAAGGAGACCATTTCATGAAAGCAGCCCAAATCTGTTTGATCATTCTGCTGGCCATGAGCGCGCCGGCCTTCGCGACCGACTTCGAGCAACACAAGCAAGAGAAGATCGAAGAGGCGTTTCAATACGTGGACCGCCAGGAGCTGGTGAAAATGACTCGTGACCGGAGCACGACACCTGACAACCAGCTCATGGTGACGCCGGACCAGCTCAAGGGCATCCAGGAGAGGTCCGAGGCTATTCGCCTAAATTCGAAGAATATAATGAAGAGCCAGGCCGAAGAGAACGTGCAGGCTCAGAAGAGCAGGGCGGTCGCAAGGGATGGGGCGTCAGCCGTAGTCGATGAGAAGGCCAAGGCGGACCAGAAGGATCGCGAGCAGAAATACAGGCAGAGCTTGAGGGGACAGGACATCTATCAGAAGGAATCGCCCGCGGCCGCCAAGGCGGTGAAAGCCTCTCGTAGCAAGAAGATGAAAGACCTGGAGTCGAAATACGCCGGTGACATTTGGGCCAACGTCGAGAAGGAATTCAACGCCCAGGGCCGCGAGTTTGACCGGGAATACGTGGACAAGTTTGTGGAGGCAAATCGTGATGAGGCCGACTACGAGAACAAGCACCTACTGGTGTTCCTTTCACGCTCAGTCCCCGAGGCCACGATCCACAACTACCTGGACGGGCTCAGTTCGGTGCAGGGCGAAGTTGCATATGTTTTGAGGGGCATGGTCGGGCCGGACCCGTCGAAGATCATGCCTACCCAGCGGTGGGTGTCGAAGCTCCTGTGCGGGAAAGAGGAGTACACCTCGGAGGAGTTCGAAAAACTCGAGTGCGACCCCGGGCCGGTCGACATCAACCCCAACCTCTTCCGCCAGTTCGGAATCAACCAGGTCCCGGCTGTGGTCTATGTGCCCGATCCTCTAGCATTGAATTCTTGCCGTGACGACACACAGCCTGCCGGGAAATTCTATGTATTCTATGGTGATATGTCGCCTGAATATGTGTTGCGGCAGTTTGTTCATTTCAGACCTAATGATGCGACTCTGCAAAAGCTCTACAACCGAGTAAGAGGCGAGAGCTTTGTGACCAAGGGAGGAAAAAGTTAATGCGTAAAATGTATATCCTATCCACCATCTGCATGGCATGTCTTTGGCTTACAGATGGATGCGCTATAGCTCAAACCCTCCCCATGGACACAGCATCAGCAAGTACCATGAAGGGCTACGGCAATCAGCAAGGAGAGCATCGAAACAACAACTATTTCGATGACCCTAAGACCTGTGATGGCTGGTATTGTTATGAGGACGACGCCAAGCTCAAGGAGCCGAATAAAAAGAAGCCAGAGGCTATCTATGTTCCAGGCTCCCCATCGAACCAGCCCGCCGCCCAGGAGAAGCGTTACAACGGCGAACCGATTGATTGGAAACAGCTCTGGGTAATGCACCCGGATGATTTTCAGGAGTTTGTAACTCAGGTTCAGAAGTGGTCGATGATCGAGCCCTCACCTGACAAGGCACAGATTTACATGCAGGTCCAGCAGATCGCAGCGCGCCGCTCCAAGGAGTATCAGCAGGTCTGGGCCGAGGCGCTGAATCAGAATCCGATTCTTGACGACACGATACGTCGGCCGCCCACCACGCTGGGATCACGACTCGAGGTGGCGCAGAAGAGCGAAGATCGCGCCGCAGTCATCAACTCTTTCAAGGATTCGATGGGCATCTTCCTATTCTTCAAGCCTGGCTGCCCCGCCTGTCAGCAGGAAGAAAAAATCATGGCCCAATTCATCGAGGAGTATAACTGGAAGCAGTTCCGGGCAATCGACATTACGAAGAACCCCAAGCTGGCTATGGAGTACAATGTTCAAGTGGTTCCTGACATTTGGATTATTGGTAATTATGACGGCAAAATTCGGAAACGCAGATTGAAAGCAGGCTTGGCGTCATATTCTGATATTCAGATGGGCTTACTTAATGCCAACAGCCGTTGGGCAAACAATACTCCCTATGAGCGCCCGAAGATTCATGATGAGCTGATTACTTTCGATGAGTTCATCAAGCAGCAAGATCAGAACAGTCTTCAATCGGAAGCTGACGGCAAATAGATGTGGCATTCCATAAATGCTTTATGGTAAAATATGAGGGGGCCGCGTGCTCACTCATATTTTATCAAGGAGGCATACTGCTATGGCAATGAACGGTCAGAACGATTTTCCAGTGGGGAACGGTGACAATGCGAGTGGCTCTCGTCCTCAGTTTAGCGACAAGCCGGTCACTATTTTGCATTGGGACTTCCCCGGCAACCACCTCCTCAAGTTGAGCTTGGTATACCAACAGCGCGAATCAGATTTCAAGTCTGACTTCTTCGGCTTTATTACTGCCTGCCCCAGAGGTGACAACACATACATCACCGACAGGGTGAACAAGATCGCGTTCAAGGTAGAGCTGGATAAGATGAAGAACCTTGGACATGTCCTCGCCGCATACTCCGGCTTTTCGCCCGGAGCGGCAGGCGGTGTGCTTGGCAAATTCGTTATGTGGGCTGACTCCTCCAAGGCCAACGTCAAGGGCGAAGAGACGGAAGATCGATCCGCGAAGGCACTGGAGATTGAGTTTTCCATGAACAAAAGCCAGCAAAAGGGCCAGCCTAAATTCGTGGTGAACATGACGTTCAAGCGCGGGAAATATAAAGGCCCCAAACGGCAAGGACAGGAGCAGAGCAAATACGACACGATCACGGTTTGCTTGCAGCCCTGGGAGGCCAAGACGATTTCGGAGTACATCCTGCGGTTCGCCGATGAAGGCACCGATGCGGTGATCACGATGCAAAAGCAAGCGAGTAGGGACGCTGTTGCCGCGCTCCGCGCTAAACACGGTCCACGGCAGAGCAACAACCAGCAGGCGGCGTAGGACATGGCCGAAGCCGCACGCGACCTGACTCAACAGGAAGTGCCTCTTGAGACTTACAAGGCCATCGTCAAGAAGGTGAAGTGGCGGAATCCGGACACAGGGTGGGGCATTGCGGAAGTCTACCCTGCGACCGGAGGGAAACACTATACCATCAAGGGATTCCTTGGGGAGTTGCGAGAGAAGGAGCGAATTGTCATCACCGGCCGCGTTGTGATTGACGAGAAGTTCGGCCACCAATTTGAGGTCACGCAACTCCAACTTCCCGACTTCAAATCAGGCGCGGGCATCCTGGCCTTCCTCCAATCCGGCTACATCAAGGGGGTAGGGGAAAGCCTGGCCAAAGAAATCTTCGACGCCTTCGGCGAGCAGACAGCAAACATCTTAGAGCATAATCCCGAGCGACTTCTCGATGTGAAGGGGATCGGGAAGGCCAAGCTGAACAGCATCATAGAAAGCTGGAATCAGCAAAGTGGCAAGCGCGAGGCATTGGCTTTCTTCGCCAAGTACAAGATCGGACCGGCCACTGTGACCAAGATTTTGGACCGTTGGAAGAACGTCCGCGAGGCCCTGAGGATTGTCCGCGAGAACCCCTATATCCTCGCGTGGGAGATCAGCGGGGTAGCCTTCGCCAAGGCCGATGAAATTGCCATGAGCATGGGCTTTGAACGGGAGTGCGCGCCCCGTATTGAAGCCGCAGTGGGGTATGCTCTGCACACGGCTTCTGCCACGAATGGCCATTGCTTCCTCCCGCGCACGACATGTCTTCAGCACGCTATGAATTTCCTTGATCCGATCCCGGGGCAAGGCTTTAAGCTTAAGCCCCTTTCGGCCTTCGCTGAAGAGCTAGTTCAGATGGTGGACCAGGCCATTGCTAGCTTGGTTCAGACTCGTCGCGTTTTTGTGGAAGGGGAGAGGGTATACCTCCATCGAATTTACCAAGCCGAATGCAAGCTCGCAGAGCTGCTCCGCACGCTCTCCCAGGGCGCAGACAGGGTTTCTGTTGATAAGGTGAACGAGATCATCACCAGATATGAACAACGCGCCAAAATCACCCTGCACGAGAATCAGCGTGAGGCCGTGATCGCCGCCGCCTGTCGCAAGGTCTGTGTCATTACGGGTGGCCCGGGCACAGGCAAGACGACGATCATCAAGTGTCTTTTGGAAGTCCTGGGGCGCATTGGTTTACGGAGCGTGTCTCTGGCCGCGCCCACGGGCAAGGCGGCCAAGCGTATGTCCGAGGCCACGGGCAAGGCGGCCACCACAATTCACCGTATGTTGGGGTTCCGGCCTGGCGCCGGGTATGAGCATGATGAGGAAAACCCTTTGGAAGCGGACGTCTTCATTCTGGACGAAGCATCTATGCTGGACACGTTTCTAGCCAGGGCCACGCTTGCCGCCCTGAAGAAGACGGCCAAGCTCATTCTAGTGGGTGATGTGGATCAGCTGCCCAGCGTGAGCGCAGGCAAGGTGCTTTCGGACATTATTCAGTCCAGGAAGATCCCGGTCGTGCGGCTCACTTGCGTATTCCGGCAGTCCGAAAATTCCTTCATAAACCTCAATGCCCAAGCTATTCGGCGCGGGTCCTTTCAGGAAATCAACCGCTCAAACAAGACAGATGACTTCTTCTGGATGGATGTTCCCACGAAGATGAAGGATGAGTGCGGGCAGACCACGGACATCCCGACCGCTGAGCGTCTGAAGCAGATTCGGAAGAAGCTCATTCAGGCGGTCATACGTCTGCTCGAAAGAGGATACGGCGGGGATGATATTCAAGTGCTCTCTCCGGCCAAGGCCGGGCCTGCCGGTACAATCGCACTGAACACGGTGCTGCAGGGCATCCTGAACGCCCATGGTGAGGCCTTCAAGGTGAGTGGCCAAGAGTTCCGGATTGGTGATCGGGTCATGCAACAGCGGAATGATTACAAAAAAGAGGTGTTCAACGGGGACCAAGGAAAGATCAAGTCCTTCAACAAAGATGAGAACACGGTCACGATTGAATTCGATGGCGTTGAGGTCGAGTACAAGGCCGCGGAGATGGGGGACGTTAAGCTGTCCTACGCTATCACCGTTCATAAGAGTCAGGGGTCGGAAAGTCCGGTTATTATTCAGATCATCACCTATGCTCAGTATATCATGCTGCAGCGCAACATCATCTATACGGGTGTGACCAGGGCAAGGGAGTTCTGCGTCTTGATCGGAGAGGAGCCTGCCTTGATTCATGCACTCAAACAAATTGACGGCCAAAAACGTCATACGATGCTGGCCGCGAGGATCTAGTTTTGAAACACTTCTGCGTGTTCGCATTCCTTTTGACCTGGCTTATGGCCGGGCGCGCCCTCGCGACCCAGCCCGAGGAGCTGGTGGCGACAATTCACGGAGCTGCAGAGCGATATGGCGTGCCCCCGCTTTTGCTGGAGGCCATTGCGATCTGTGAAGGCGGGAACCGCGGGCGGCTCGAGCCCTGGGCAGTGAACGTCGGGGGGAAGTCCTTGTTCCCCGCATCCAAGGCTGAAGCCCTTGCTATTATCCATGACGCAGCTCGGCGCGGCCAGAGCTATGATATTGGGGTCATGCAGATCAACGATTGGTGGCTGTGGCGGTTTGACTTGCAACCAGAACAGGTAATAGAACCGGAGGTCAACGCGCTTATTGGATCATGGATCATGGGTGACGAAATACGTCGCCGTGGGATGACCTGGGAGGCAGTTGCTAGCTACCATCACCCCTTGAAACGCGACAGAGAGCGCGGGTGGAAGTACGCCCTTCGTGTCGCTGCTGTCCTAGAGAAACTGGTAAATAATCAATGATTGAATTCCTTTCTGTGGAAGATGTGGCAGAGCGCCTAAAGATCGCCAAGCGGACTGTTCGGTGGCGCATTGAAAGCGGATCATTGAGGGCTGAGAGGAGACGGGGACCTTCTGGTAAAACGTCAGAACTCTTGGTCTACGTGTCGGATGTGCACGACATGGAAAAAGGCCCCCTCGACCAGTCTCTGTTTGTGCCCATGTCCGAGGCTGCTAGGCGCGCCAAGCTCCCTCAGTACACAGTCTCTCGTGCCTTCAAGGCAGGTCGCATCCGATTCATGAACCAGAAGGGGCGTAAACACCCCGTCGTGTACATTCCGGACTGTGAGGCGCTAAGCAGGAGCGAACAATCCGTAGTCTTGGATCTTTTGGCAGAGATTTTCGAGGCCAAATAGCTCCCTCTGCCACCCCATCCTCATCGGCTTTCCCGCACATCCTTCGATACAAGTTTCCCCGGCCACTGGTTTTCTGATGATTGCACTTTGCCTTCATGTATGCGGCAAGTGCTATTGACAGTTTTACCGTGATTTTCGCGGCCAATGTTCATATCAATTCGCAGATACGCTTACCAAATTCGGCAATACATCGACAGCAACGCGCCACCTCTTGAGAATCTCTTGAAAAACATGCTGGTAAATCGACTTTTTTTGACGGAGCGTGGTGGAGATGCGGTGAAAAAGCAGGTAAGACTTTTTGACTCGGCAATAATAAATTTCATTATTGCACCAGATTTAGAGGAGATATTCATTTCTGTTTGCAAGCAAAAGCATTAAACGCGGCAACGGTGGGAGGTCGTTGGAACGGCCGTTTTGACAGATTCAACCTGCAATGCCGCTAAAGGTCCGCCAGACAGGGTACTTTTCGAGTATAAGCATTTCATATAAATTTTATAGGAATTAAAAATATCCAAAAAATTGCATGATGTCGAAGCGTTTTGCGCGTAAAATCTTCCATTAGTTTGGTACGTTATTGATTAGAATAGATTGTTATTTACATTACACGGCAATCATACTAATCCATCCGGCGAAAAGAGGAGATGAAGCGTGACGTCTGCGGCTCAACAACAAGTCTGGGTCCCCCTTTCGGCCCTGAGTGCGGTATGCCAGGAGGTGGGGACCTCCCTGGACACCATTCGGAGACTCGTCAAAAGCGGCGATCTCCCCGGGCGTCGTGGGGGGTCCTCGTCCAAGGTCGTGTGGTACGTCGAGCGAGCAGCGATCACAGTCTACCTCAGAGGCGTTTCCGGTAGGTTGGACTGTGCGATCCAAACCGTTTGGAATCATGCGGTGGCCAGTCGAGCGTCAGACTGCTGCAATAAGTCGAAAGGCGCAGACTGGAAGAAGTGTTTCGCAGGCCACCAGAAGGATTTGATGGTTGCCTTCGATGATTCAAACGCTCTCTTTGAATGTGAGCCGAAATTCTATTTCTTCCACAAGGTTTTAATTCCTGCCCTTGAAGGAGTGATCTCTCCTCGGAATTACAAAGAACTTACCACCCTGATCCGGAAGATTAAAAAAGACGTAGATGATTTTGTTGAGCGACACATCTACCTTTTCAGTGAAGAAATTGATGCGATTGATGTATATGAGTTTCTGCTGACAAAAAGAGCCTTCGGGGAAAACCTGGAGGATGCTTTGGAGAGTTATAAGTTCCGCAAAGTGCATACTCCAGGAAGCAAAAAAGAGATTCAAGAAGTTGAAGTCGGCATCGGAAATATAACCCCAAGTACGAATTGCCAGTTATTCCCGTCGCGCGTTGGATCTATAGAATGTATCGAAGACAAAATGGCTTTGCACAAGGTGTTGGACGTACTACTTGATGTTGATGAAATGGAAATCCTTTGGCTTCATCTTGAGGGCTACACTCTGGAAGAGATCAATGAGATGGCCGGCCTCGGCAAAACGAATATGGGCTCCGTTAAGTACATGATCACGAAGATTGAAAAACGCATCGCAGACTATTTGAGTTCTTAGTCCTTTCCTTCCTTTTGGCTTTCGCCAATCCGCTTCCCCATCTGTTAAAACACCTCTCTTTTATTGAAAATTGCGCTCCCTCCTGCCCAATGGACAGGAGGATACAATGCCTAGAAAAAACTTGAGCCGAGAAGAGTTTTCCGAACTCTGCCAGGTGGTGGAAGATCTTTCACCCTGGCGTAAACTTGTCCTTTGTCGGGTCATGGGTGTCCGGCCTTTGGTGGCCATGGCCACAAACCGCTATGGCAAAGAGCAGCCCGTGTTTCCGGAAATTGCTGACCAGCATTATCTGGCGAGATTTATGGAGGAGGTCGCGAAGACCGCCCTGCTCGTCAACGATGTTAACCGTCAGATTGTGAGCGGACAGCTGGACATGGCGGTTTTGGCCAAGGGCCTGGGCCACGAGGTCTTCGAAAACGAAGAAGGGACCGGGCTGATCGACGTGCTTCGTCAAAAGTTGGAAGCCTTCAAGTCGGATCTCGGTCGTTTGCGCACGCAGGGCAACACCATGAAGACTCGTAGCAAGGTCCCCGCCGATCCGGGGCAGGGAAAAAAGAAAAGCAAGGCCATAGCGACAAAACGCAACGGTGCTGCCTCTCAAAATGAGGTTGTCGCTCAAGCCGGGGCTTCTCTAAAGCAGCCCACCGCGCCGAAGACGGCCGCCGCGCCCAAGAAGCCTGCTTCGCCCAAGAAGGTTGCCCCTACGAAAGCCAAGGTCGAGAAGCCGGCCGCCACAGGCGCCACGGCGACCACTCCGGTCGAAGCCTCGGCCGCCTCTCCGGTTCAGGCTGGCGCCACCGAAAAGGGCACCCAGGCCGCGTAGGGGCATCTGAATGGCTGACGAAAATAAACCGCTCAGTGCGTTCAGGACGATCCTGCTGATCTTCATGATGCTAACATTCGTGAACTTCTTCTGGTTCGCCTGGTCAACCCAGTACGATGAGTCTTCTCCAGTAGGATCGAACATCCTCAAGGAGCGGTCGGACAACGCGGTCATTTGGGTCCCTCTTGAGGCGGAGAAGGCCTTATATACCCACTACGGCTATGACATCTCCTGGACGGAAGGGAGGGTCTGGAGTGCGGTTCGTCGGTTCTTGGGCCCGTGGTCGGCATTCCTAGAGATGCTGGTCCTAAGGCTGTTCGGGTTGCTGTATTGGCTGCCCATGCTTGTCGCCGTGCTCATGCTGGCAGGGTTCGAAGGCCGGATTCGCTATGCCGAAAAGGTGAGCGGATTTCAAAATGTCAGCTCAACTCGCTACCACCTCTTTGTGCAGGCCATATTTGGCACAATGGCCCTGGTTAGTGGATTCATAACCTTTCCGTTCGGTGCAGACGTCCCGTTTGTTGGAACTATTCCAATCGTCCACGAGTATAGCATTTTGGGCTATGATGGGTTGTTTTGGTTGTCTTCGCCTGGGTTGGCGACGGCAATTCTAAGCATTCCGTTTTTCATAACCGTGTATCAAGTCTCATCTAACTTGGCGAAAAACATCTAAAGGGGAAAGCAATGAAGAAGATTATTGTTGTTTTTGCATGTGTGACTGTCGTGCTTCTCGGATTCGCAGCTGTGTGCATGGGCTACACCGCGCCTGCGGCAGGCGATTTCCTGTATGACATGTATGACATGTTCTACGCTAAAATGGTGGAGGGGTCTGTCGGCGGCATGGTCACGGGTGGTGCGATCGCAGCTGCGTTGTACAGCTTGATCCGCGGCAGTATGGCCGGGTTCGGTATCGGTATCGTTTCGGCGGGCTGTATTTTCAAACTCGAAGACATCGTCACGAGCCTCGGCTTCTTGATGTAATGCGGGGGAAGTATCTGTCATGAGTGCCGAAGGCCAAGACAATACTACCGCATGGATTCCAAGGTACATCGATGCTCCCATTACTCTACTGTTTTGGGACATCGATGTATTTATCCCTGCCGCATTTTTAATCGTGTTTGGTGTTTACTCGGGGTGGTTTTGGAGTTCTATTCTCGCCGCTATAACCTATCTTTGGGGCGTTTCACGTTTCAAAAAGAAGCTGGCGAGAGGGGTTATGGACAATGTTTTTCATGTTCTATGCCTCAATCCATACCGTGGCTATCCTAGCAGCTTTCAGAACCACTTTAAGGAGTAATTAAAATGAATCATAAGGAGATCACGGACGATGTGAAATTCAATAGATTTTGGAAAAATTTACTTTCCAAAATCATCATTGTCATGATTGTCGTCTTTGGCGCGGCCTGGATGTACTCCTCTCACCAGCTGAAGAATGAAAGAATTGTGATCATCCCTTCGCATCTGAATGCAAAGGTCGAGGCAGGTGGCAACTCCGCAAGCCCTGAGTACATCAGAGTCATGCTGACGCACATCACCGCATTGCTTCACAACTTCACAGAGCACACCGCGCGCAGGCAATTTACAGAGTTCCTTTCCTATATCCCCCCGATCAACCAAGAGCGGGCGCGTGAAGGGATCTTGAGACGACTGGAAGAGATCGAGCGCCTGAAACTCTCTGAACAGTTTATCCCAGACGAATTTCACCCGTTGCCGGACAACAGATGTCTGTTCAAAGGGAAGTTGATCAAGCGTTCTGCTGGTGTCGAAATCTCTGACGCGGTTACGAGCTACGAGTATACCTACCGCATTTACCTTGGAGGATTCCAAATTGATGAAGTTAAACCGCTTACTGACGCTGAGTATAACGCTATTCTGCGTCGTGACGGCAAGTAGCGCGAACTCGAAAGAAGTCAGCGAAACGCTCACCTTCAAATCGCACATACGAGCCGCGAAAATTTACTCCACGGCTGCCTGCAACTCTCCCGAAGTTTCTTACCTTCAGCCTCGCAATGTGACGGTTTTTTCCGCATCGCAGTTTGAGGAGGATGGTTGCAAGCAGCGGGGTGCCTTTTTCATCACCGAGGCTCAGGGCTGGGTTTGCGCTAGTGTTTTTGATTTGTCCGAAGAAGTTTTGGATAGACTCAATCCCGCGGCAAACGCTCCCCTTGTCGCTCCCGCAGAGCCGGTGTTGCAGGCCAAGTACGTTCCTAAAGAGGCGCAGGCATCTTCCACTACTCCGACTGTCGTGGAGAAACCTGAAGAGGCCAAGCCGGTTACCCAGGCTTCCGAAAAGGAAGTCGTAGGCCAGGAGGCTGCTGCAGCGCCGGTAAGCTCACCTGAGATTGTTACCGAGCATGCCCTCGCACAGGTCAAAGCTGCTGAGGTGGTGGCAGCCAAGCCGTCCCCCGTTGTTCAAACGAAAAGACCAGGTCATGGATCAGTGGCTGATCCTGTCCAGGGCGAAGAGCCTCAGGAACGGCTCATGACCTACGGCACCGACGAGGAAGCGTTTGCTGAACGTGTTCGGGATAACGAGTGGCAGAAAGCCTATCCGGATCGACGCAATTTCGCGGTTTTTGCTCGCAATTACTCTTCGCGGGTGAGCTGCGCCGGGGAAATCCAAACGACTCTGCATCCGACCACCAAGGGCCTTGAGCTGCAGCTGGAAAATGGCAACAAGGACCTCTTCATCCGCGTCAGCCCTGGCGTGCCTGATGAAATCAAACACTTTCCGGTGGACATGACGTTTATCTGCGAGGGGAACGTGTACCAGGTCGTAGGCATCGTGGACTCGCGTTACCTTTCCACCAACCTCAGGCTCGTGACCAACGACATGACCGAATATGTCGATCCGCGATTCCATAAGGCCGTGGCGCAAGCCGAGAATCTGCCCCATGAGGATAAGATCCTGAAGATTCTCAAGCGCGTCTACAACGATGATCACATGGCCTACTGGAAGGTGAAAAAATCCCAGGCCATGTACCACCATGCAGGCGTTGATTTCCAACTCCGAGCCGTCGTCAACACCATGATTTCTGACATCATAGCTTACGATTTCGTGGTGTCGGATGCTGCCATGAATGAGGGGCAGTTGGTCGAGCTGCTCGGTCGAGAGATCGAAGGAAGGATCATTGGGCTTGGTCGAGTCCAGTTCGGCGAATCCCAGCGAGTGATCCTCGTTGCAACGAAGGACGAATAGCCATGAGTAAAGCCGTATCAAAATGGTGGAGATCGTTGCCTAGCAAAAGCAGGAAAATGATCTACGTAATCAGTGCGCTCGCCGTGGTGATTTCGATCATCTACTTTGGCAATTCCAAGGATGAGTCGAAGCGGCTGAGCCGCCAGGAACGCATCAAACAGTCAACGCTGGACCTCGGGGCAGGACGCGCGGTTGGCGAGGTCATGGTTGAAAAGCAGGCGAATGAGATCGCCGGCCTGCGCAACAACCAGGGCGATATGGAGCGAATGGTGAAATCGCTGCAGGAAGAGGTGAAGAAGCTCTCCGGGATGCAGTCCCAGCGACCCATCGCTCAGGTGGATATTCCGAAGGCGGATGACTTCCTCAAAAACATCCAACAATCCATCAAAAATGGCGAGGTCGTGCCTTCTGGGACTCTGCCCTATGCCGAGTCTCCCGAGCAGATCAAAGTACCGGAGAAGAACGCCACGACCAAGGAACAGGCTGGGGAGGCTACCCCCGCACAGGCTGCACCCACACAGGACAATACTGCTGTGGCAAAAGAGCCGGTCAAAATGCCGGAGATTCCACGTTCGTTGGGCGTTCTCAAGCCCGTGGAGTCTGAATCTCCTGCCTCCGCGGAAGCCGAAAAAGAGGCAGATGCGGGCGTATATAGCTTCTATCAGCCTGCAGGCACGTTCTTCACGCTCCGTCTGCTGACGGGTGTTGTGGCCCCTGCCGGGGCCAAGGCAAAGAACAATCCCCATCCTATGGCATTCCGCGTTACGGACCTGTCCTGGCTGCCTAACGATGTCAGGCAGAACACCATGGGCTGCGTGATTTTGAGTGAAGGCTTTGGCGACCTGTCTTCGGAGCGAGTGAACGGCCGTGGCTTAACTATGTCGTGCGTGGATCGTGACGGCCAATCAGTTCTGGATCAGAAAATTCAGGGCTATGTCGTCGACCAGGATGGCAAGGCTGGGCTCCGCGGGACGGTTGTGACGAAGCAAGGTGCGCTGCTGGCTAATGCGTTGAGGGCTTCCTTCCTCGAGGCCATCGGCGGAGGCTTCACGCACTCGGCTCAGTCGATCATCACCACTGGTAGCGGGACTGTCACCTCCACCGGGGAGGGGTTCACCAAGGGGCTGCAGGCCGGTCTGGGGCAAGGGTTCGCCAATGCCGCCAGCAAGCTCTCTGATTTCTACATGGACATGGTGGATCAGATGTACCCCGTGATCGAGGTCGGCGCCACGATTCCGGCCACGTTCGTTATCACGAAGGGTGACGAGTTCAAATTCGACAAGAAACTCTTCAATAATGCGGAGCATGAGAATGACGTTCTTTAAGATGTTTTTGGTGGTGGTCATGACCACCTTCATGGCGGGCTGTTCGGCCATGCCCTACAAAACGGAGTTCTCATGCCCGGAAGGCGAAAAGGGCCAATGCACGTCCGTCCAGAACGCCTACGAATATGTGCGAAAAGTCGAGGATGATCCCGACAGCGTGAAGCGTACTGCTGACGAGCCCGGGGACTTTGGCGACTTGCTCTCCAAGTACGAGCGGTGCGTGGAACGTAAGGATAGCCGCTGCATGAGGGAAATGGAGAACAAGATCACCACCATGTTCCAGGCGGCCAAACAGGTAGGCGTAGATGCCGAGCGTATGAACCAGCAGGCTATGGAAGAGGATACGCGCAGGGACATGCTGAGGAAGTACGCCACGGGCAGAGAGTCTCAGGCCGTGTTCATGCCGCCCACGGTCATGGAGGTCTTCATCCTCCCCTATCAGACCGAGAGTGGGGCCCTGGCCGGAGAGCGGACATTCTGGTTGACGCTGAATCAGGGCAAATGGGTCTGGCCCGGCAGCGAGGCGGACAACTCAATGAGCAAAATCGGCGCCATCAGATAGGGGAGTTTGAGATGCTCAATCGGCTGACTGCCGTTCTCTTGATGCTGCTGTGCTGCCTGTCCATGGCCACCTCCTCCTGGGGGGTGGTCATTGGTCGTGAGGGAGCCGTTTATGAAATCGAAGAATGTGACTTTCTCAAAGTTATTGAGGAGCGAGTCGCGGCCTTGGATGAAAACGAACTCAAGGACAAATGGCAGAAGGCAGTGAAGAGCCAGGCCCGGGAATTCGTGCTGCCGGATCGCGCCGACTACTTGCCTCCCGCCACCAAGCCATCCTTTCGGAATGTCGATCTCACTTACACTTTACCCTATGATATCAAGGACATCTACGGCCAGGTGATTTTCCCGAAGGGCTTCAAGGTGAATCCCCTTGAGGAACTGCGGAAAAAGAAGATCCCGTATCCTCACATCCTGGTTGTCATCAATGGTAACCGAAAGGTCGAGGTCGAGTGGTTCAAGGCCAAGATGGCGTCGCAAATGAACGCCAAGCTCGTGATAACTGAGGGCTATCCGTATCAGGTGGCCGAATCTATTGGACGGCCAGCCTATCAACTCACCGAGATTATCAAGACGAGATTCAAAATCGAAGAAACGCCTTCCATCGTGTGGTGGCCATCTGACAGCTTGTATCTCGCCGTCCAGACTTTCCCCCTCTCCGAGCCCAACGAAGCGCCCTATGAGGGCCCGACACCCGGCAAGAGTCTTCAGGATTACTACTCGCAGGGTGACGTGGCTGCTCCTGCCGAGAAAGGTGCATCTGAGGCCGCTGTGCAGGTCAAACCAGTGTCAGAATCGGCCGCCCCTGAATCCGAACCTGTCGAGCACGTTGAAGCGGCGCAGGCCGAACCAGAAATAGCTCCAAGCCAGGAGCAGGGCGTGGTGGAGTAGGGCATGCTCAAGTGGGTCAAAAAAGTCATCTGGTGGGCATGGTGCTGCGTGGGATTCGTATCTGCGATCTACCTCGCCGTGCCGGCCATCACAGACATGGAGTGGATGTTCGTCCGCAGCCGGTCTGTCTACTTCCGCATTGCCCTTGTGGAGCCGTTTGATGGCGAGTTGCAGCAGGGAGATTACGTCACCGTCCAGTGGCGAGGAGAGGACCCGCAGGGGCAGGGGCTCCAGGACGGGATGATGTTGACCAAGCGCGTGATTTGTCTGCCCGGGCAAAGGCTTTCAGAGGACACTCAATTTGTGGGCTGCGAAGATGAACCCCAGGGGGTTGTGCAGCTCACCAATTCCAAGGGGGAGACTGTCGCACCTTTCCTTTTTGATGGAGAGGTTCCGCAGGACAAGGTTTATCTGATGGGTGATCACCCGAGATCCTACGACAGCCGGTATTTGGGATTTTTCGATATTGAGCAGATTCAGCAGAAAGTAGTGTGGGTGATTTCATGACCAAGTACGACGCAAAAAGGAGATTTGGGGCTCTATCTTTAGTGATGGCTTGGTCCACCAATCAGGCAAAAGTAGACACGAAGGTCATGCATGAAGTCTTTGGCCATTCCTTTCGTGTAGGGCTTATCACCCATCGTCTTGCTGAGGCCTCCGGCGATCTGAATCCCTTCGAGGCTTGTGAGGCAGGCTTCCTTCATGATTTCGGGAAATTTTTGGTTCCGGCCGACCTGATTTTGGCCCCTCGCAAGCTCAACGATGAAGAGTTCAACGAGATCAAGCAGCACAGCCCCAGGGGGGCTGATTGGCTGATGGCTATGAGCCCGGGAGAGCCGGGAGTTGAAAACCTCCAGGTGCAAGCGGCCCGGTATCATCATGAGAAATGGGATGGGACCGGATATCATGGATTGGCAGGCGACGATATCCCTCTTATCGCGCAGTACGTTGCATTTGCAGATCAGCTGGACGCTCTCAGATCTTCTCGGATCTATCGTCCTGCCTGGAGCCATTCCAAAATTAGAGATTTCATCGACAAGCACATTGGTCGCTCTTGGTCGCCGCGGGTGACCTTGTTGGGTCGCAGTCTCCTAAAAGAGATTTTTGAGCTTGTTGACTATGCTGAAAGTATTTAATTTCATAATCTTTTCCATTGTCGCACTTTTCGTCCTGCAAGGGGACGCCTTGTGTGATGAGGTTTCGTCCGCGCTCAACCAGGCCCGGCAGCTGAAGGCGAAGGTCGGTTCCGCAGCCGGTATCCAGAGCCGTCTTTTTGACCCCGCCATGAGTGACCAGAAGGACTTCTCCACGCTGGACGATAGCGTGACCTTTGACGCGACGCTCATGTGCTCGTCCGAGGCCCCGATCGTCCGTGTGACGGCTCTGCCGGTGGGCAACATCTCCTCCATTGGCGAGCTGAACATCCAGGTGGAATACGACCGGGACGCGAACGGCTCC